>FWPV01000497.1_pt1 | contig 124045 bp, 111 predicted proteins | sample 2228371 | NCBI WGS metagenome assembly FWPV01 (sample SAMEA103939776, study PRJEB20133) | metagenome | reverse complement strand
CCATCCCCTCCGGCGAACCCTACCCCTCCCAGCAATCCCACCCCACCGGCCACCCCAGGCAGTTGGTGGAAACCTGCGGTCAATACCACCTGGCACATTCAGTACACCGGCACACTCGACAAAACCCGCCAGGTGACGGTTTACAACGTGGACCTGTTCGACACCCCGGCCAGCCTGGTGCAAGAGCTGGCGGCCAGAGGGGTCAAGGCGGTTTGCTATCTAAGTGCAGGCTCCTGGGAGGACTGGCGACCCGACAAGAACCAGTTTCCCCCTGAGGTGCTGGGCCGCAACTACGACGGCTGGCCTGGTGAGCGCTGGCTGGACATCCGCCAGATTGATAAGCTTGCCCCTGTGCTGCGGGCCCGGCTCGACCTGTGCAAGCAAAAAGGCTTTGTGGGGGTAGACCCGGACAATGTGAATGGCTACCAGAACAACACCGGTTTTCCCCTTACCGCCCAGGATCAGATTCGTTTCAACCGCTGGCTGGCGAACGAAGCCCACCAGCGGGGCCTGGCGATTGGCCTCAAAAACACCACCGAACTGCTCTCGCAGCTCATCAACGACTTCGATTTCCTCGTCACCGAGGAGTGCTTTGACCAGGGCTGGTGCAACCAGACCCGCCCCATGGTGCAGGCCGGTAAGCCTGTCCTGAACATCGAATACACCGATACCCGCATTAAGAGCGCCTCGCAGTTTTGCAGCAACACGCTGGGCCTGGGCATTGTTTCCATTCTCAAGCGGCGTGAGCTGGATGGTTGGGTGGAGGAGTGCAGGTAACTCCCCCCGTTAAGTCGAACCATAGCGTTTCAGACGCGAAAATCCCACCGGGCTGAAAGGGCTCGAGTGGGATTTGCACATCCCTGAGGCAAGTACACAGGGGTATGGTGTACTTGCCAGGAAATGCGCCCCTGGACAACCTGGCGGCTTCTTGCAAGGCTATTGTATGGGGCTTATGTGTGCGCGAAGGCCCCCAAAGTCTAACCTTATGGGCCTTACAAACGTGATTAATGTAACGAAAGATAACAGGTCAACTGCCCTATGGTGTTGGGGGTTCGTCTTCTAACCTAAGGTCAGGAAAAGAGTAGGCCAGGAAAAGAGTCCGCATACGCTTTTTGATCCAAGATCCAGAGGGTTCAGACGAATGAAAACCACCATCCGAATCGTTGCCTTCCTTCTTATCAGCCTGCTTCTGGTGCTGGCTGGCTGTAATCTGCAAAAAAGTAATAGCACCGACGAGGCTCCCGACGGGCCACCCCTGACCCCTTCCATGCCCCGCTTCGAGGGGGCGCCGGTGGCCTTGCCAGTTCAAAAGGCCGATGCCAACTGGCCCCTGCCGGGGGTGCAAATTCCAGGGGCGGCCCAGCCCCAGCGCCAGGGGGTGCAGTCCCAGGCGCTTCCAGCCAACCGTGTGGCCCTGCGCCTCCTGGTGATTGGGCCCACTGCCGAAGACCCCGGCCTGCAAGCCTGGCGGGCCATCCTGGACCAACTAGGCGCCCACTACGAGGTGTTGTTGGCCGCTACGCAGGAGCTAACCAGTAGTGTGCTCGAGGACAGCACGGGGGGACGTTTCCAGGCCATCCTGCTGGCCAGCAACAACCTGGCCTACGAGGTCTCGCCGGGGGTTTTTGCAAGCGCCTTTACGGGGGAGGAGTGGAGCCGGTTGTGGGACTACCAGCGCCGCTACGCGGTGCGCTCGGTTTCGCTCTATACCTTTCCAGGGCCTGGAACCCCAACGGTGCGTTTTGCTGAGCCGGAAGACTACTGCATCCGCTCGGTGCGGCCTGCGGGTGACGAAGGGTTGCGTACCGATAATCCGGCCACCAACCCGCCGGGTGACCCGCCCCTTTATTCGGCTATCCAAATGACGCTTACGCCTGAGGGGCGCGGGTTGTTTGGCTACCTCAACCCCGAAGCCGTAATCCCCATTCAGAATGCCTATACCTACCCGGCCCGGCTGGCGACTGCCCAGGAGTCGGGGGACTGTCTGGTACAACCGCTTTTGCGGGATCCGGAGGGCAACGTGCTGGGCGTGTTCAGCCGGAGCGCCGACGGGCGTGAGCGCATCGCCCTGACCTTTGCCAGCAACCCCTACCTGCTGCACACCCAACTGCTGGGCTATGGCCTGGTTCGCTGGGCCACGCGCGGGCTTTTTATCGGGGAGCGGCGGCATATCCTGGCGGTGGATGTGGATGATTGGGGTCTGGAGTCCGACTGGTGGGACGACACCCTCCAGCCCGGTGAGCCCCTGCGCTACCGACCGCAGCCCTTCCGACTTTCCGCGCTGGATGCCTGGTCGGTGTATCAGCAGCAGCGCCAGCTCAACGCCACCTATCCCCTCAGTAACGGCTTCATGCTCAACCTGGCTTTCAACGGGCGCGGGGTGAACACTGGTGTGGCGGCAAGCTGCAACCCAGGGGTGTCCAGCGGCGACCCCCTGTCCAGCCTGACCAAGTGCCTGGCCAGCCGGATGCGCTGGGTCAACCACACCCGCGACCACCCCTCCATGGACAACATCACCGACCCTGCTGCCCTGCGCTTCCAGATTGCCGAAAACACCCGCCTGGCCAACCAGCTGGGCCTCTGGTACGGCAGCAAGACCCTCAAGACTGGCGAGCTATCCGGTCTGGGTTGGTACCGGAGTCCGGCGCCGGCCCCCATTGTTCTGCCCACCCTGCCCTCGGAGTGTCCGCCCATCGCTACGCCAACAGGCCCTGGCTCGGACGAGCCCCGCAAGGATTTCGGCCTGGTCTGCTCGAACAACGAATTGCTGGATCGCGCCCGTGAGCTGGGCATTCGCTATATTCACGGCAACTTCTCGGTGAGCAGCCACAAGCCCCCCTGCCCCATCTGCGGGGTGGCCCTGCGCCCGGACTTGCTGATGATCCCGGTCTGGCCCACCAACATCGCCTACACCGTGACCACCCCCGCAGAAGCCACCTCGTTTTACAACTACATCTACGCGCCGGGCGGGCAGAACCCCTACTGGCCCAGGCCCCTGACCTACGAGGAAATCCTCGAGCAGGAGACCAACCTGGCCCTCTACCACCTCCAGACCAGCGCCAGCTCACACTACTTCCACCAGGCCAACCTGCGCGAGTTTGCGCCAGGCCGCAGTCTGGTCTTTGACTACCTGAACCGCCTGATGCAGAAATACGCCTCGTACTACCAAATACCGGTGCTCAACCCCTCCTGGGACGAGATCGGCGAGTATGTATCCGAACGCACCAACCATACCGAGCTGGTACAGGCGGGCATCACCGCGACCTGGGATCGCAGTACCAATCAGGTTATATTCACCGCGCCTCCTGGGCGTTCGGGTGTACTGTTTTTTACAGGGGCGGCGCAGGGGGAGAGCAGGGTGTACGGAGGCGATACCGTTTCGAAGGTCAGCCTCTCTGCCGGGCAGAGCCTGAGCTTTTCCTACACGCCTTTAGAGTAGGGGAGTTTTAGAGTCACTGCTGAAGAGGAGAGCGATGAGAATTGCACTGATCACCGAAGGAACCTACCCCTTTGTGGTGGGCGGGGTGAGCGTCTGGTGCGATCAACTCATTCGTGGCCTGAGCGATTTTGAGTTTGAGGTGATTGCCCTAACCGGCAATGGCCTGGAAACCAGCGCCTACCCGGCCCCTCCCAACCTGAAGGGGGTGGTCAACTTTCCCTTGTGGAATGCAGAGCGCCGTGGGCGTAGCAGGAACCATTCTTCACACTGGTTTGATCAGGTTCACCACAGTTTTGTGACCGCCCTGACCCAGCCCAACTGGGGCACCACCTATTTTTTGTGGGCATTGCGGGCCATGGCCGGCTATGCCCAACAGGCCGACCTGGGCGCGGCCCTGCTCAGTGAAGCTTCGCTGGGTCGGCTCATCAAGGCCTGGCAGGAATACCGACCGGAAGACCCCTCCAGTGGCACCCTGCCGAACCTGAGCCTTCAGGATGCCCTGCTGGCGTCGCAGCTAATTGAGCATCTCCTGCGGCCCTTGCGGTTGATTCCCCCCAAAGCCGATGTTTATCATGCGGTCTCCAACGGTCCGGCGGCCATTGTAGGGATGATGGGCAAGTGGCACCATTCCGCGCCCTTTGTGCTCACAGAGCACGGGGTGTACCTGCGCGAGCGCTACCTGAGCTACCTGCAAGCCCCTTACAGTCCGGCGGTGCAGACCCTGATACTCAACTTCTTCCGCTTGCTTTCTAGCGCGGCTTACCGGGTGGCCGACCTGATTGTGCCGGTTTCGGAGTACAACCGCCGCTGGGAGGAACGCAACGGGGCCTTCCCCTCCTCGATTCGCCCCATTCACAACGGGATTGACCCAGCGCTGTTCCCACCGCCGGAAAAGGAGCCCGAGGTTCCGACCCTGACCTTTGTGGGCCGCATAGACCCCCTCAAAGACCTGCATACCCTGATTGAGTCGTTTGCCTACACCAAAGACCATGTGCCGAATGCCCGCTTGCGGATGTTCGGGCCCACGCCTGCGGGCAACGAGCGTTACCGTGAAAGCTGCGAAAAGCTCATCGAGGAGTTGGGTTTGCAGGGAGCCGCAACCTTCGAAGGTCGTATTTCTCCAGCGGCACGGGGCTACCAGGCCGGGCACGTAGCGGTTTTGAGCAGCATCTCGGAGAGTTTTCCGTATGCCGTGATTGAAGCCATGTCGTGTGCGCGGGCCACGGTCTCGACCGATGTGGGGGGGGTTAGCGAAGCGGTGGGTGATGCAGGCATTCTGGTACCAGCCCGCGACCCCGAGGCTATGGGTGAGGCCTGTACCGAGTTGCTGATTGACTCCCATCGTCGCATCGAGATGGGCAAGTTGGCACGGGAGCGGGTGCTCAAATATTTCACCCTCGAGCGCTTTCTGAACGACTACCGTAAGATGTACCACGACGTGGTTTTTTTTTCGAGTTCACCCAAGACCCCTACCGAGCCGAAGACACCTACCGAGAGTAATTTACTGGTGGCCTCGGGGAGCTGAGCTGGGCTTACCTGAGGTTCGTTCATGAGGTTACTACCCAGTCCGGATTCAGTTACGCTTGCCACCAAGGGTAGGGGACTTTCGTAATGCTTTGGCTCGTTTACCTTTCACACTCCCCGGGCAGCTCGCACAAAAAAACCAATCCATGGCCCTTTTTGCTTTCCTGTAGCTCAAAATGCTTGTGCAAGATACCCCTCTTTCTCACGAGGAGAGAAGGGCAGGGTTTCATGATGGGGGTCTTTGAAGACATGGGTTGGATGGTATGAGCCAGCGCATCGAGTTTTTTGAGGATCGTGGGGTGGCCGTACTACCGAGCTATACCCGGACGGGCAAGACCCTGCCCACCCCCTCCAACCGCCTGGCTCAGCTGGTGCAATACCTGGGGCCGGTGTGTGAGACGGCTGTAGATTCGCAGCAGATTGCCGCCGCGTTAGAGGCCCACGGGTATAACGACCGGATGGTACTCGAGCGCTTTGGCTATCCCAACGTATTCGAGCTGGCCGAAACCCTCTTTCGCTCCGTGCCGCGCAAGCTCACCCCGGCCAAACGCAGGGTTTACCATTTCTCCAACACCCTTCGAGAACTTTCGCATGGGCTGTTTTATGGGCTGCCGGGGCTGTTCTATCCGGCGGTGTTTGCCTGGGTAGGTCCGCAGGAAGCCACTTTAGGGCTCATTCTGTCGGCCATCCTGGGCTGGTCGTGGAGCCAGGGCATGATTCGTCTGGCTTATGTCTTGATGGGTCAAGGCTTTGCCCCGGAAGCCCGCGTCTTGTTACGCACCATGATGTTTATTGGGTTGGGCCTGGCGGCCTTAATCCCTCCTATCATTCAAGGAAGCCCGCCCCTGGTGGCACTGGTGGTTTTGCAAATGGCCTACCACATGGCCTCCGGTGTCTTGCTTTTGTACAAGCGCGAACTGTGGTTGCTGGCAGCCACATCGCCGGCGGTTTTGTCGGGGGCACTGTTCTTGCTGGCTCCAGAGGTGCTGGGCGCTGCCACTACAACCCTGGTCATGATGGTTTCGGTGCTGATGAGTTTTGGGGCTGCCCTGTTCACCACCCGGGCCAAGGCCACCCATTCTCCCTGGAAAGTGTTGCAGCGGGCCGACTGGGTGGACACTCTCCCGCTAATGCTGTACGGCCTCCTGAGCGCTATTTTTGTGTTCCTCAGCCCTTTCTGGCACTGGCTGACCAATACCCCCATTGCTTCGGGTCTGGCTGTGGTTCCGCTGGTACTGAGCATGGGGGGTCTGGAGTGGCAGCTGCGGGTTTTTCTGGAGCGCATGAGCCTTTTGTTGGCCAGCACCAGCGACCTGGGCGTATTTGCCCGTAACGTCAATCGCATCTTTTTGTCTGTGCTGGCCTCCTACGGACTGCTTCTGCTGGTGCTGAGCCTGCTGGCGATGGCCATGCTGAACCTCCGCGATGCAGAGTCCCAGATATTTCTAATAGCTAATTTCCTGCTGGGTCTGGGGTTTTTTGTGGCCTTCACCCTTACCTCCATGAACCGTACCCTGCGGGTACTGCTGGGGATGGTGCTGGCCCTGGCGGTGTATCTGGCGGCTTTTGGTCTCTCCATTCAGGGACTGCTGCCCCTGGATGTACACCTGAGTTATCTGCTGGGATGCGGGGTCTTTACCATTTATTTGTTGCTGGTGGCCCTGCCGGTCTTGCGTGAGCTTCGCAACTATCAGTAGGCAAAACGATGAGCACCACGCCTGCTAAAGCCAGATCCCTGGCCTTCTACTATGGGCAGGGTCGGCTGGAGCGATTGTGCCGCTATCAAAAAGTGGTGTTACAGACCTGGGCTTATACCCCAGAGGATCTGACCTTTTTGCGTCGCCAGCGTACCCTACCCCTGGCCTACCTGAGCCTGGGTGAAGACCAGCCCATGCCTTCGCCCTGGCACCGTGATGCCCGCAATCTGGACTGGAATACAGTTTATGTTGACCCTGCCCATCCCGAGTGGATGAAGAACCGACTCGAGGAGGCCCAAAAGGCGGTTGAAATGGGGTTTGAGGGGTTGTTTCTGGACACCCTGGATACCGTTACCCTGTTTCCTCAGGATCGGTTTATCATGCTGGGTCTCATCAGCCAGTTACGGGAAAAGCTAGGAGCCAGGCTGATATTTGCCAACCGAGGGTTCCACCTCTTGCCCGAGCTGGCAACCCTGGTGAACGGGGTGGTTTTGGAGTCGTTTTCTACTACCTGGACACCCTGGGGCTATCGGGTGTTGCCTGTGTACGAACTCGAGTACAACCTGAGCTGTCTGTTCAGGCTTCAGGGTTATCCCTTAGAGCTCTATGCGCTGGACTACGCCAACAACCTCTGGCTCGAGGGTTACGCCCGTCTGCGGGCGATGTTTTATGGCTTGCCCACATTTGTGAGCAACCGGAACCTGACCCGCATATAAGTTGCGCCTGTATAAGGTCTAGAGATGCATCCAGGCCGCGCCAGATAATCAAGCTCCGGGCGCAATACCCGATTGATTTTCGATCATCCCAGTAGCCTAAACATAGGTGGGAGGTACTTGGAAGCTACCCTCTGCCCGGCCCATCCAGATACTGCTTCGAAAAGGCGTGGGGCAGAAGCTCACCGAGAGTGGTATGTAACTCGGGGCCGTCGGCGCTGAGGCAGTGTACCGGGGTCTCGGGGTGGGCAAACTCGCTCAGTACCTGCCGACACCCGCCGCAAGGGGTTGCGGGCTGTTTGCCCCGGCTCATTACCCAGACCTCGGCAATCTCCTGTTCGCCCGCCGAGACCATTTGCAAAGTCGCCGACTGTTCGGCACAGCGTGAGAGGGGATAGGCTGCGTTTTCTACGTTCACCCCGCCGTAAAGTCGGCCCGATCTGGATTTGATGACTGCCGCAACAGCAAAGCCAGAGTAAGGGGCGTAGGAGCGGGTTAGAAGTAAGTGCAATTGTTCTAGAACCTTGCTAGGTGTTTTGGGCACGCTTCCAGCATACTGCACCTACCCCTAGGCTTCCTCCGAGGTTACCGACTCACTCAGGGTCTCGTCGTCGCTGGGCTGGGGGGTTTTCTTCTGGGCTCGTACCCGCTCGATGCCCCTGGGGTCGGCCATTTCCACAATGAACTCAAAGCCGCCGTACTCGAGCTTTTCCCCCACCTCGGGGATGTGCCCGAACTCGTTCATCAGGAAGCCCGACAGGGTATCGTACTCGCCCTCAGGCAGCTCGATGCCCAGCTTCTCCGAGGCGTCCTCCAAGGGGATGGAGGCATCCAGCATGTAGACCCCTTCGGCCACCTCCTGTACCGGGGCGGCTTCCTCTTCGTCGGACTCGTCGTAAATCTCTCCGATGATTTCTTCGATGATGTCCTCGAGGGTAATCAGGCCGGCGGTGCCCTTGAACTCATCCACCACAATGGCCATGTGGGTTTTGCGGCGGCGCATCTCGCGCAGGAGTTCCCGTGCTCCCATGGTCTCGGGCACAAAGTAGGCGGGGTGGCAGATGCTGCCTACCTTGGTGCTGTCCAGTACTGCTCCGCTGTACTCGAGCAAATCCTTGGCGTAGGCTACCCCAATGATGTTGTCTATGGTGTCCTGGTAGACCGGAACCCTCGAGTAGCGGTGTTCGCGCGCGGTATTCCAGAACTCGCGCAGCGAAGCCTCTGCCGAGATAGCAACCATGTCCACCCGCGGCACCATAATCGAGCGCACAGGGGTCTCTTCCAGGTCCAGAATCTGGCTGATAATCTCGCCTTCGCTTTCGTCCAGCACGCCTTCCTTTGAAGAAGCCTCCACAATCAGCTTGAGCTCTTCGGCACTCCCCACCATGGAATGCGAGGGCGCTTCCCTCAGGCCCATAAGCTTCAGGAAGAAGTTGCCGCTGCGGTTGAACAGCCATACCAGAGGAGCGGTCAGGCGCTGAAAAACATTGAGCGGCAGGATGGTGAAGCCTGCGACCTGCTCAGTTCGCTGCAGGGCAATTCCCTTGGGAATCAGCTCCCCAAAAAGCACCGTCACAAACGTAATGATGATGACCGAGATGGCAAAACTGATGGTGGAAAGCAGGCTGCTTTCAGCAGCCACAGAAGCTTCGGTCTGGCCAAAGAGAGCCGCAATGCCCGCCACAATCAGCCGGGTAACGTAGGGTTCGCCAAACGCACCCAGAATCAGGTTGGTGGCGGTGATACCCAGCTGGGTGGTGGCGATGTAGGTATCGAGCTTGACCATGGCCTGCTTGAGCAGGTTGCCCTGCCAGGAGCCACTTTCGGCCATTTGTTCGACCCGACTGCGCCGGATCGCCACCAGGGAGAACTCGGCGGCGACAAAAAAAGCATTGATCAGGATGAGCAGGACGATGATTCCAAAACTGCCAGGGATACTTTCCATAGGGTTCGCGTTCGACCCATCCAGAAACTAACTCGCCCCGGAGCGTTCCAGGGCAATGCCAGGGCTACGTTTGGAAGGGGAGTCCATACGCTACTAGGCGGAAGTTTACCACAGCCCTAGCCTGCTCACAAGCGGCGGTAAAAATAGGAGAACCGCGATCAGAGCGGCAATTCCACTGACAATCAGCACGCTGGCCGCCGCGACGTCCTTGGCAGCCTTGGCCAGGGGATGAAAGTTTGGTGAGACCAGATCCACCACCGCCTCGAGGGCGGTGTTGAGCAACTCCAGGCCCAGCACCAGGGCAATCAGCAGCAACACCGGCACCAGGCTGACCTGCAGCCACAGGGCCAGACCCAGGGCAATCAGGCCAATATAGACCTCGAGGCGAAAGTTGCGCTGGCTTTTCCAGGCCAGTTGAACCCCCGCCCAGGCATAGGCAAAAGAAGCCCGCAGGCCCCGCAGGGGTAGGGGGTCAGAGCCGGGTTTGGGGGGTGGGGTAAGGGTGGGCATGGGGCGTGGGAGGGGTGTGCTGGCTGGGCGGTTCCGCCGACTACCCTCAGCCACACCAGCTTACCCGACCGCTAGAGCTCCAGGATGCGGGCTTGCACCCGCCGAAACCCCTCCCACGCCGCCTCGGAGTCGTGATCGTGCCCCAGCAGATGCCACAGGGAGTGAGCGGCCAGTACCTTGACCTCCTGGACCAGGCTGTGGCCTTGTTCCGCCGCCTGACGGCGGGCGGTATCCAGGCTGATCACAATATCGCCCAGGTGGGGGGGCATAAAGGGGTCGCCGGGTTCGTAGGTCGGAAACGATAGCACATCGGTGGGGGCATCCTCCCCCCAGTGCTGCCGCTTGAGGGCTCGAATTTCGTGGTCATCCGTCAGAATGATGGTGAGGGTTTTATCGGGATGGCCTAGATCGGCCAGCAGACGTTGCACGGCCTTGCGTAGCTGTGGGCGCAGGCCCCTAGGTGCGGGGGTATGGACCACCAGATTTACCTGTGCCATCGCCAAAACTCAACGCTCCGCGAGGCGCTCGCTTTCGTGTTCGTGGAACTCGTAGGCCTTGATGATACGGGCAACCAGCGGATGCCGCACCACATCGGACTCCAAAAAGCGCTGCTGGGCAATCCCCTGGATGCCCTTCAGAATCCGCAGGGCCTCCACCAGGCCGCTTTTCTGGGCTTTGGGAAGGTCAATCTGGGTAATATCGCCGGTGATGACCACCCGGCTGTTGAAGCCCATGCGGGTCAGGAACATCTTCATCTGCTCGGGGGTGGTGTTTTGCGCCTCGTCCAGGATGATAAAAGCATCGTTGAGGGTACGCCCACGCATAAAGGCCAGCGGGGCTACCTCAATCACCCCCGACTGGATGTACTGATCAAAGCGTTCGGCGTCAATCATGTCGAAGATGGCGTCGTAGAGCGGGCGCAGGTAAGGGTCAATCTTGGCCTGGAGGTCGCCGGGCAAAAAGCCCAGACGCTCCCCGGCCTCTACAGCGGGGCGGGTCAGGATGATGCGCTTGATTTTCTTGGCTTTCAGGAAAGCCACCGCCATAGCGACAGCCAGGTAGGTTTTGCCGGTTCCGGCAGGGCCGATGCCAAAGGTGATGTCGTGGCTGCTGATGGCTTCCACATACTGTCGCTGTCCGGGGGTTTTGGGTTTGAGCCTTCCGGGCAGGGCGAGCTCGTTACCAAGGGTAGGCGTGGCCGTCTCGACGGGTAGCGACTGCCCATTTTCGGCAACCAGGATGACCTGCTCGAGGGTTCCTGCGTCAATATCAGCTCCCTGACGCACCAGGGTGACCAGATCCCGCATCACCCGCTCGGCCAGCCGCACTTCGTCGGGGTCGCCGACAATTTGCACTTCCTGCCCGCGTACGACCAACTGAGCCGGGAGGAGCTTGCGCAGGGTTTTGAGATGTTTGTCACCGTGGCCGAGCAAGGCCAGGGCTTCTTGTGGTGAGCGTAGGGGGACTATCGCTTTAGTTTGCGTACTCTTCTCCAATATTGGCTCCTGGGTTCAGCCAGCACCTGATGCCAAACCACACCGTTCAGAATAGCATGGGGCGTTGTCGAGAACTCCCACTGCTCTGGAGGTTTGGCCTTGGGTTTGGCTGCTGGCGGGGCTGACCTTGCGGGGGCAGGCCGAGCAGGCTCCGGTGCCGGACGTGATCCTGTGCGGGCCAGGCGTTCGCGCTCAATCTCCTCGAGGGTCTTGCCGCGCTGGGCTGTCGGTGCTTTGGGCTTGGGTGGCTGGGTGGGCTGGCTAACCAGAGGCCGCGGGGGCGGACTGCTGGCCGGGGGGCGTGTGGGAGGCGCTGTGGGGGCCGGGGGACGTGCGGGTGTACTCGACTGGGTGGGCGGCGCTTGCCTGGGCTGCGTCGGCGGACGACGCTCCTCACCGGGCAGGGGAATTTCGTCCGGCTCAAAGTCGGGCGGCATTTGCCGTCCTCGCCTCAATAAGCCCTGCAAGGCGGGGAGCACGATAAAGAAAAACAAGAACAACAGACCTAAGAGATCGTCTAAACCCATGAGACCCTCCAGGCAGGGGTGGGGAAGTAACGGGGCAGACGAAAAGGGAAAAGGGGAGGCGATGATTCCATAAGTACTGGGTGCCCCCAACCCCCCTGCCCCCTGGCGCGGAGCGCAGTGCTCCTTAGCTTCCCGCTCATCGCGACGACCCCATTACTTTCTTCAGCGCTGGGCACCGCTTGGCCCGCCTTCAGGGGTGCCGCCACCGCTAGCCTTGCTGATGGATTCGCGCATATCGGTGTCGGCCTCGATGTTTTTAAGCTGGTAATAGTCCATTACCCCCATGCGTCCACTGCGGAGCGCCTCGGCCAGCGCCATCGGAACGGCGGCCTGGGCCTCGACCAGCTTGGCCCGCATAGCCTCCACCAGGGCGGCATTTTCCTGTTCCACCGCTACCGCCATGGCCCGACGCTCCTCGGCCTTGGCCTGGGCGATTTTCTTGTCGGCTTCGGCCTGGTCGGTGCGGAGCTGGGCCCCGATGTTTTTGCCTACGTCCACTTCGGCGATGTCTACCGAAAGAATCTCAAAAGCGGTGCCGGCGTCCAGGCCTTTGGCCAGCACGGTTTTGGAGATGCGGTCGGGCTGCTCGAGCACCTGCTTGTGGTCTTCCGACTGACCGATGGAGGCCACAATACCCTCGCCAACCCGCGCTACGATGGTTTCTTCCCCTGCGCCCCCCACCAGGCGGTCAATATTGGCCCGTACTGTGATTCGGGCTGTGGCCAGGAGCTGGATGCCGTCCTTGGCCATACCCGCCACCATAGGGCTGGTAATCACCTTGGGGTTGACCGAGAGCCGCACGGCATCCAGCACGTCGCGGCCTGCCAGGTCAATGGCGGCAGCGCGGTCGAAGTTGAGTTTGATGCCGGCCTTGTCGGCGGCAATGAGGGCGTCTACTACCCGGTCTACGTTGCCACCGGCTAGGTACTGGGCCTCGAGCTTGGCAGTTTCCACCGGAATACCGGCCTTGAACGCCTTGATCATCGGGTTGACAATCTTGGCGGGTGGGATGCGTCGGAAACGCATACCCACCAGCGCGGTGAGGGGTACGTTCACCCCCGAAAAGAGCGCCGTAATCCACAGCGGTACAGGAACTAGATAAAAGAACAGAAAAACGGCCAGTAACGCGATACCTGCGATGATCAAAGCTCCAAACTCCATGTATTCCTCCTGATCAGGCTTATCCTGTCAAACTTTACTCACCCAGGGTACACTATCGCAAAGATGCCAGGTGGAGCCATACTACAGGACATGAGCCCACAAACCCCGCCCAGAACGCCTTTCAAACCCCAAAGGGTCAGCTATCTACCTTGCGAACAACCACCCGGGGCCCCTCGACCTGAATGACCCGGATGGTCTGGCCACGGTCTATGAACTCGCCCGCCGTTACCACATCCACGCGGCGATCCCCGAACTGGGCAGTGCCTGCAGGGCGCAGGTCGGTGAGGGCGCTACCGATGGCCCCCAGCAGCGACTCGAGTTCGTTTTTAGGGGGTGCTACTTCCTCCACGGCGCTGCTCAGCACAAAAGGCCGGGCAACCCGCCCACGAGGAAGGTAGCGGAAGATCAAGAACAACCCCACAGCCAGCCCGATGATGGCAAAGGAGCCTACCTGCAAGGCCTCATCACCGAAGGTGAAGTAGATCGAGGCGCCAATCAGACCGAGCCCCACCAGACCGGGTATGCCAAAGCCGGGGGTCACGAACAGCTCAAACACCACCAGCAACAGGCCCCCAAATAGCAGGATGATGGTGAGCGCACTGGACAGGCCCGCCAGGTACCCGCCCAGGAAGAACAAGCCCAGCGCCGTCAAGCCAACGATGGCGGGGATAAAGGTACCGGGGGTAAAGAACTCCAGGATGAGCCCCAGCACCCCTACCGCTAGCAAAATGGCAGCGATGGTGGGGTCGGTGAGAAAGCGGGCTACCCGCACCTGGGGGCCGGGCTGCACTTCCTGGGTATCGGTGTTAAAGCCGGCTTTCTCGAGGGCTGCCCGCAGGCTGGCCACCTCGGCATCGGCCACCTTCAGCTCCACCGCTTTGCGGGCCGAGAGGGTGAGGGGTTCGCCCTTGGTGGTAATACCACGCACTTCCACTTCGGGGTCTACCATGGCCTCGGCGATGTTGGCGGGGCGGTTGCGGGCCTCGGCCACCGCCCGGAACTTGCCCTTCAGGGCCGAAATCACCTTGCGGTCGGCGGCGGTGGCGTTGCCCACTACCGGGGTGACCGTAATGGGCAGGGCTGCGCCGATGTTGGATCCGGGCAGCATCATGATCTGCTGGGCAGCCAGGGAGATTAACGCACCAGCCGAGAAAGCGTTTTCGACCACCGCCAGGGTGGGCACGGTGGAGGCCAGGATGCGGTCGGTGATGCGGATGGCGGCATCCACCCGCCCACCGGGGGTGTTAACCCGGAACACCACCCCACTGGCCCCTTCGCGCTCGGCTTGCTCGAGGGATTGTTCTATGAAAGTAGCCAGCGGCCCGTCTATCGTTCCCTCAATGGGGATGATATAGGTTTTGGCCTGCGCCAAAGAGGTAACCAACAAGAAGGCGAAAAGTAAGTTTCTCACCAAGGCTATCTTAGCAAGCCAGCCCTGGGGGAGTGTAATGTGAAGGGGGGTGGCCTGGCTACGAATATAGAGCGGTACCTGAAATGCTCCTTCGCTTTTGGCAAATGGTTTTCGGGAGCGTAGAATCCAGTCGTGAAACTCGGGTTAATAGGATTTCCGGTTGAACATTCGCTTTCACCCTACATGCAAGAGGCGGCCCTGAAAGCGGCAGGGCTGGAAGGTTCCTATCGGGCCCTCGAGACCCCGCCTCCGTTTTTGCGGGCCCGCTTGCAAGAAATTCGGCGAGACTACACCGGGGTCAACGTCACCATTCCCCACAAAGAGAGCGTACTGCCCTACCTGGACGAACTCAGCCCGGAAGCCAGCACAATTGGCGCGGTCAACACGATTGTGTGCGACCAGCACCGGCTGATCGGCTACAATACCGATGCTCCGGGGTTTATTTCCGGTCTGGATGAGGGAGGCATTTCCTACCGCCATAAAAAAGCCCTGATACTGGGGGCCGGGGGGGCTGCCAGGGCCATTGCCTACGCTCTCAAGGAAGAAGGGGCTCACGTTGTAGTCTACAACCGCACCCACGAGCGGGCCCAGGCCCTGTGTGAAGCCCTGGGCCTGCATCTGGTGTCAGAGCCCTTGCTGGAGGCGGCGGTTCGTAGCTGTGACCTGCTCATCAACACCACCAGCGTGGGTCTGCAAGACCCCCAGAGTTCGCCCCTGCCGGAGGGCTTGTTGCCGCGCGAAGGGGCCGTAGTAGACATCATTTACAACCCACCCGTAACCCGCTTGATGTGGGAGGCGCAGAAAGCCGGCCTGCCGACCCTGGGGGGATTGCCGATGCTGGTCTGGCAGGGGGCGCTGGCCTTCGAACTCTGGACGGGCGTCAAGGCAGACGTCCAGGTGATGTACAGCGCAGCGCGGGCGCGTCTGGGCGAAGCCCTGCAGCCATGAGCAGTGTGCAGTCCAGGCTCACCCTGGAGCGTCCGTGGAGCCATGAACTCGAGGTCAAGCACTCTCGCTTCGTGGCGCGGGCGGCCCCGGTTGCCAGCCCCGAGGAGGCCCTGGCGTATGTGCAGGCCGTGCGAGACCCCCAAGCCACCCACAACTGCTGGGCCTACAAGCTGGGGCCACGGTATCGTTTTTCCGACGATGGCGAACCCTCTGGAACGGCAGGCCGCCCCATCCTGAGCGCCATCGAGGGGCAGGGGCTGGATGGGGTTGTGGTGGTGGTGACCCGATACTTTGGGGGCATCAAGCTGGGCACCGGTGGATTGGTGCGGGCCTATGGGAGCGCGGCCTCCGAGTGTCTGCGGCAAGCCCCCAAGCGGGTCATTGTGCCCAGGGTGCGCTGTGTGCTGCAAGCCCCCTTCGAGTTCAGCAACACCCTGTTTCATCTGCTGGAAGGACTCCACCGTGAATCCGAGACCTACAACGAAGCCGGGCTGTCGGTGGTTTTCACGCTCGACGAGAACCAACTGCCCCTATTCCAGGAACGGGTGCGCGACCAGACTCGAGGCCGGGCGCTTCTGCAGGTGCTGGAGCGGCTCGAGGGTTATTGACCGTCTCTCGAGGCATCTAGCTTTGTTCGATCATCGGCACCGCCTCTTGGAATACCCAATCTGCTCAGAAGTGACCCAAAAGCGATATACAAGTTCCTCGGACGCGCCCCCTGGCGCGGCAAGGGAGGGGTGCGTTTAGCGCCGCTCACGCGCAGAGTTGGTAGAACTCCTATGCCAAAAACCAGCACGCTTTCGGCTTTCAGCGTTAGGCTAAAGGCCCGCTAGCCTTCAATCACGATGGGCAGAATAACCGGGTTGCGCCCAGTGTTTTTTGCGATGAATTTCTTAACGGGATAGTAGATGTCATCGCGGATTTCCTCGAGCCGCTTCTTCTCCCGCACCCCTCTGTACAAGGAGTCCAGGGCCATCTTGCGTACCTCGCCCAGCAAGCGCTCGCCCGCTTTCACAAAGCCCTTGGAAATCACCTCGACCAGCGGGTCGCGGCTGACCAGCGCGGTGATGATGACCACCCCTTCGGCGGCCATGTGGTTGCGGTCCTCCAGGATTTCATCGGTGATGTCGCCCACCCCCAGGCCATCCACGTAGAGCTGGCCGTGGGGTACCTTACCGTCAAACTCGATGTTGTCGGCGGTAAGCTTGATCAGGCGCCCGTTCTCGGGAATCAGGATTTTTTCGGGTGGTTGGGGAATGCTCTGGGCCAGCCATTTGAAGTTAACCTGATGGCGGATTTCGCCGTGCCAGGGCAGCAAAAACTTGGGCCGGGCCAGGTTCAGCACAGTCTTGATCTCTTCATGGCTGGCATGGCCCGAAGCATGCACGCGGTAACGGGGGGGGTAGAAAACATAGGCCCCCAGGGCATAAAGCTGGTTGATGACGGTATTGACCGCCTCTTCGTTGCCGGGGATGGGGCTGCTGCTCAGGATGACGGTATCGCCCTCCTGGATGCTCATTTTGGCATGATTGCCAGCCGCCAGGCGGGCCAGAACGGCTTCGGGTTGGCCCTGAGAACCGGTGGTGATGACCAGCACCTGCTCATCGGGCAGATCCTTGATTTCATCGAGGGTATAGAAGCGGTCTTTTTGCTGAAAGTAGCCGAGCTCGAGGGCAATCCTAGCGTATTTGAGCATCGAGCGCCCTTCCACCGCAATCTTGCGCCCGTACTTCTCGCCTGCCGTAACCACCGACTGAATGCGGTGAATGTGCGAGGCAAAGGTGGTCACAAAGATGCGGCCCTTGGCGGCCCCTATAACCTTATCCAGTTCCTCCGCTACCTCGGTCTCGGTGGGGGTGATGCCGGGGCGCTCGCCATTGGTGGAGTCAGCAATCAGGCACAGCACCCCTTCGGCGCCGGCCTGGGCGATTTTTTCCAGATGGGAGGTCTTGCCATCAATGGGGCGCTCGTCGAGCTTGAAATCGCCGGTGTGAACGATTTTGCCAATGGGGGTGTGAATCACCATGCCAAAGTTGTCCGGAATGGAGTGGGTCATGCGGAACAAATCGAGCTGGAAGTAGCGCCCCATGGAGATGCGGTCATCCGGGGAGACCTCTTTGAAGTGGTAGTCGCCGGGGTTGATGCCGAACTCCTCGAGCTTGCCCTTGACTAGCCCCAGGGTGAGCTTGGCCCCGTACACCGGCACCCGGGGCAACTGGGGAAACAGGTAGGGCAGGGCGCCAATGTGGTCTTCGTGGCCGTGGGTGAGCACCCAGCCCTTAATCAGGTTCTTGTTTTGAATCAGGTAGTCAATGCGCGGAATTACGATATCCACGCCCAGCATGCGGGCATCGGGGAAAGCCAGACCCCCGTCAATGACGAACATTTCGTCTGCGTAGCGGATGGCGGTGATGTTTTTGCCGATTTCACCAGTACCGCCCAGAAAGACAATCTCGACGGCGTCATCGGGTTTCCCCAGGATAACCGGCCCCTTGGGTTTGGGCCTTTCTTGCCGCTTGCGCGGCCCCCTGGGACGGCTAAAAGGTGGGTTGTCGTTCATGATTGCTCCAACAAATAAACTGTATGGATAGGGGTGGGTTGGGCTGAGGCACGGGCTCGGTTCGTCCCTGCCTTGCGACGTAAGCTGTGTAACGAGCCATACCAACGGACAATGCAAGGCTGCCCTGCAAGGGTCAAACCATTGGGCCTACCGCCTAACCGGAGGTTTGCGGGGGGCAACCAGGCCCTCGAGCTCCGGGCGAATCAGATCTACCCGGCCCTGCTCGTCAATCTTGTTGACCTTGACCTTGAGCTTATCGCCAAGCTTGAGCACATCTTCGACCTTCTCGACGCGCCCCTGGGCAAGCTGGCTGATGTGCAAGAGTCCGTCCTTGCCCGGCAGAATCTCGATGAAGGCCCCAAAGTTGGTGATGCGCGTGACGGTTCCCTCGTAAATTTCGCCCACTTTGGCCTCGGCGGTCTGGCCCAGGATACGGGCTTTGGCCTCCTCGGCAGCGGCGGCGTTGGTGCTGTAGAGGCGGATGGTGCCGTCCTGCTCGATGTCAATCTCCACGCCCAGCTCTTCCAGGGCGCGAATGTTCTTACCACCGGGTCCGATAATGCCGCCAATCTTCTCCGGGTTGATTTTCAAGGTCAGGATGCGCGGCACCTGAGGTTTCATCTCGGCGCGGTGGGTGGGCACGGCCTGTTCCATCAGGCTCAGGATGTGCAGCCGGGCCTCGCGGGCCTGATACAGCGCGGCCCGCATGATCTCGGGGGTGAGCCCTTTGATTTTGATGTCCATTTGCAGGGCGGTCACCCCGTCACGGGTGCCGGTTACCTTGAAGTCCATGTCGCCCAGAGCGTCCTCGAGGCCCAGAATGTCGGTCAGCACCACCGCCTGGTCGCCCTCCTTGACCAGGCCCATGGCCACCCCGGCCACGTGCTTTTTGAGCGGTACGCCTGCATCCAGCAGGGCCAGACAGCCCGCGCAGACCGTGGCCATACTGGAGGAGCCGTTGGACTCGAGTACATCCCCCACTACCCGTATGGTGTAGGGGAACTCTTCCTTGGAAGGCAATACCGCCCGTAGACCGCGCTTGGCCAGGTTGCCGTGGCCTACTTCGCGCCGGCTCACCCCACGCAGGCGTTTGACCTCGCCGGTGGAGTAGGGCGGAAAATTGTAATGCACCAGAAAAGGGTCTTCGGTCTCGATGCCGAGGTCGTCTACCAGCTGGGCGTCCCGCCCGGTGCCCAGGGTGACCACGCCCAGCACCTGGGTCTCGCCCCGGCTGAAAATGGCCGAGCCGTGGGGCTTGGGCAGCACATTGCTCTCAATCCAGATGGGCCGCACCTGCTGGGGGGTACGTCCGTCGGCCCGCTTGTTTTCCTGCAACACCAGGCGGCGCAGCTCCTGCTTGACCACCTCGTCGAAAGCCTCCGCTACCAGCTTGCGCCGCTCCTGGTCTACTGTGCCGTCTTCCTTACCGGGCACAAACTCATCAAGCAGGGCTTCGCTGAAGGCTTCCAGGGCTGCTGAGCGCTCCCCTTTGGAGGCGGTTTGCAGGACGCTCGAGAGTCCTTTCTCCAGGGCCCGCTGGTAGAGGGCGGCCTGGGTTTCGGCATCGAGCTTAGCAGGAGGTACGTGGGCAAACTTTTCCTTCCCGAGCTCGGCCCGCATTCGCTCCTGAAGCTCCAGGATGGGCTGCATGGCCCGGTGGGCGAACTCGAGGGCCTGCACCAGCTGATCCTCTGAGACCTCTTTGGCCCCGGCTTCCACCATGATGATGGCGTCCTTGGAGCCTGCCACCACCAGATCAAGCTGGCTGTCCTCCTGGGCGATAGGGTTCAGAACCAGGCGGCCGTCCTGCATACCCACCCGCACTGAAGCGATAGGGCCTTCCCAGGGGATGTCCGATAGCATTAGGGCTGCGCTGGCAGCAATCGGCCCCAGAATATCGGGGGTGTTTTCCTGGTCGGCGGAGAGCACTGTCAGGAGAACCTGCACCTCATGCCGGAACCCCTTGGGGAAAAGGGGACGGATGGGGCGGTCGGTGAGGCGTGCCGATAGAATGGCCTTCTCACCAGGTCGTCCCTCGCGCCGCATGAAGCTACCAGGAATGCGCCCGACTGCATAGTGCCGCTCTTCAAACTCCACCGTTAGGGGCAAGAAGTCGGCCTGGATAGGGGCATCGGAGGCCTGGGCTGTGGCCATCACCACCGTCTCGCCATAGCTGACCCAGACCGAGCCGGACACATGCTTGGCATATTTCCCGGTCTCAATGGTCAGGGTACGGCCCCCCACGTCCACGCTGTAGCGCTTTCCTTGGGGTATTGGGTTTTCCTCGTTCATATCAACTCCTGATGGCCCAGTTATAGCGCTGGGTGCGCTTTAGGGCTGGGAAAAATCACAGCACCCCCTGCGCAACCCTGAAGGGATGGCGGGGTGAGTCGCAAAGCGCTCGCTGTGGCTACAGAGGCAGACTGTGGGTCGAGACATACTTGGGATGATGCGCCTCACAATGGCAATTGGGTCTGGCCTCAAGTTATCAGCGGAGCCAACCTCGGCCCCGCCTACCGAGTTAAGTGCATTGTACACGATAGAGAATATCCGGGGTTGCCCCCGGAAACATTGATTACTTGCGCAGACCAAGCTTTTCAATCAAAGCCTTGTAGCGAGCCTTGTCCTTTTTTTCCAGATAGCTCAGCAATCGCTTGCGCTGCCCAACCAAGCCCAGCAGACCGCGCTTGGCTGCAACGTCTTTGTTGTTGACGTTCAGATGGGAAGAAAGGCGGTTGATGCGCTCGGTCAGAAGGGCTACCTGTACCTCGGTTGAGCCGGTATCGCCGGCTTTATGGGCGTGCTTCTCGATTACGCTGGCTTTATCTGCTTTGGTAAAAGGCATGTGGGTCTCCTTGTCGGGTGAGCCGCAGTACGCTGACCGGGGCTTCCTCATGGCCCTCGAGGGGCCGACTAAGAAGTATAGCCGTGCTTGCGCGTGGGGTCAAGCAAAAGCAAGATCAGCGCCAACAAGGCGAAAGCCGCTCCCGTAAAGAAAGCTGTGCTAGCGCCAAAATGCTGCCACAGAAAGCCAAAAAGGGCGCTGGCTGGCAGCAACAGTAGCCCAACCAGCGTGTGGTACAGCCCAATGGCACTGGCTTTTTCGGTAGCCGGGATGATTTGTGCCAGATAGGCTCGGCTACTGCCCTCGAAGGCGGCACTGTAAAGCGCGTACAGCAAAAACAAGACAATTCCCTGCCAGGCCGCAGCGCTGAGTCCGAACCCCAGGTAGACCAGGGCATAAGCGGCAAACCCCAGCAGTACCAGACGACGCGCACCCACCCGGTCTGCCAGCGACCCCAGCGGATAAGCCATCAGGGCGTAGAGCAGGTTATAACCGGTGTAGACCAGCGTTGCCTGTGCAGCTCCCAGCCCCAGGTCAGTCAGGCGCAGAATCAGGAAAGCGTTTGAAGACAGCCCCAGCGTAGCAACCCCCGTTACCAGCAAGAACCAGCGGTATTGAGGCGAAAACGCCGATAGGCGAAGGGGAGGCAGGGGCTTGGCCAGGCCGCGCTTTTCCCGCAAAAAGAGGAGGATGATCAGGGTAGCCAGGATTGCAGGAATAGCCGAGACCCAGAACACCCCGCGAAAGTCCAGCAAGGGCAAAAGCAAGAAGGCCAGGAGCGGCCCAAGGGTAGCTCCCAGGCTATCCATGGCCCGGTGGAGCCCATAGGCCCGGCCGTAGCTGTCCTGGTCGGCCACCTCTGCAATCAGGGCGTCCCTGGGTGCGGTTCGAAGTCCCTTACCGACCCGGTCCAGAAATCGGTAAGCCAACACCTGCCAGGGGGCTACCGCCAGGGCCAGCACGGGTCTGAGTAGAGCCGGAAAGCCATAGCCCAGCAAAATCAGGGGCCTTCGGGCCGCCATTCGATCCGAGATGCGCCCCCCAATCACCTTGAACAGACTGGCCGTGGCCTCTGCAATGCCTTCTACCAGGCCCACCACCGTTGTCGAAGCCCCCAGTACCCCGGTCAGGAATAGCGGCAGGAGTGGATAAACCATCTCCGAGGCAATGTCGGTGAACAGGCTGACCGTACCCAGAATGTAAACTTCACGGGGAAGTTTCTTCATGGCCTTCAATCTACTGCTTGTTGTGAGCACAGGCTTACTAGGGCACAGAGCGGTTTCAGGAAACAACCTTGGGGTGAGGCGGGCGGTAACATCGTCTGGAAGGCTGTTTGCTATCCTCGATATATCATTGGATTAAGCCTCAAACCGCCCGGTGAAATGTTTACAGACGAGAAACGCCCCTGGGCTTTGCCAGGGGCATTCCTCGAGGGGGAAGTCACCAGAGCCGTTGCCCTGGAACCGGGTTCATATTGGTAAACATCTGGAAGAGTACCGGACCGTAGGCCAGCACCACCAGCACTACGGCGATGCCAAACCAGAACCAGACCCGCTCGGTCAGCAAGGCCAGGCTGCTACCTTCCGGTTTGGAGATAACTTCGGTAAAGGGCACCTCGGCCATCACCTGATTAGGGTTGCGGCGGCTTTGCAAGGCGGTTGCGTAGATAACGTAGAAGAACAGAATGGCCGCGATGAGGAGGATGACCCCCGCCACGATGTTCAAGACCATCCAAGCGGAGCTTTCTTTGTAAGCCTCCATGGCGATGGGGCTACCCGAGATGTGGGCTCGACGAGGAACAGCATACAAGAAGCCCATCCAGTGCAGGGCAAAGGTCATAATGAACATACCCAGGAACCACAGCCACTGCGAGGCTAGGGCCATGCCACGGGCCACCAATGGTTTACCAGTCAAGTGGGGAATCAGCCAGAAAGCCGTACCCATGGCCGCCATGGTGACGAGGGTGCCCACCTGCAAATGAAAGTGACCGGGAATCCAGACCGTGTTGTGGATGTTCTGGTTGAGGTTGAAGCTGGCATTGACGATGCCCCCCGCGCCTCCTGGAATGAAGGCCAGGAAGCCCAGCAGGAAAGCCAACACGGTAGGGTTGTTCCAGGGAAGGGCTCTGATCCAACCGAATATACCTTTGCCGCCATTGGCCCGGCCTGCTACTTCTAAAGAAGCCGCAATGGTGAAAGCGGTAATCAGACTTGGAACCGCCACAAACATTGTCAGCACTGTGTGAATCATCTTCCAATATGGGGCGATACCGGGGTCGGAGAACTGGTGGTGGAATCCCACAGGTACGGAGAAAAGCAGGAACAAAACGAACACCAGTCGGGACAGGGGGTCGGAAATAAGCTTTCCCCCCGCCAGTTTGGGTAGCGTGACATAGGCCAGGGTGTATGCAGGCAGGAGCCAGAAATACACAATCGGGTGACCGGTGTACCAGAACAGGGTACGCATCAGGAGCGGGTCTACCCCTGCCACCAGGCCCAGTGACCAGGCAATCAGAAACAGTGCTTCAACCACCAAACCCAGGCTGGCCAGGAACCACATCAGCCAGAAGGTGACCGACATGTAGGTGGCCAGTGGGGTAATTTTGCCTGGGTTGGCCTTTTTCCAGCGCGACCACATATCAAGAACCAGATAAATGCTCACGTAGCTGGAAAGCACGAAAAGAGCAGCGCCTACATAAAAAGCCCAGTGGGCCTTTAGGGGAGGATAAAACGTGTAAAGCACGCTGGCCGCATTGCCCAGCAACGGCAGGGCGGCAACCAGAAGCCCAATCAGAGCCATCCAGAACGAAACCCAGGCCAGGGTCATGTTGGGTTTGAGGCCCAGCTCTCGAGCGGGCAGGTAGACCATGATGGCCTGGCCAAATAATTGCGTGAAGATGATTGCGTTCAAAACCCCGTGGAGGGTTAGACCCTGATAGTAGCTCTGGAATACCGGCTTGAGGAAAGGGTATAAATCCAGCCCGCCGTAGTTGAAAGCCTGCAGGGGGCCAAACAGCGTGCCGACCATCAGGGCAACAAAGCCCAGCATCAGCATGAACAGGGTGAACTTCTTTTCAGGTGCACCCGTGTATACATCGATCTTGGGAAAGGATTTGACTGCCATCCAACGCTCCTTTTATGGTTCTACGATCAGCTTGCTGATCATGTTGGCGTGGCCGATGCCACAGTATTCGTTACAGATGATGCGATACTCACCAGGTTTCTCAAACGTATAGCTGACCTTGGCGATCTCACCTGGAATCACTTGGACGTTGATGTTGGTATTTTCTATTTGAAAACCATGCTGAACATCCGGCGAGGTGACGTAAAAGGTTACCTTCTTCCCGGCCTTGAGCTTCATCTCCATAGGCAGGTACCCGAATGAGAATGCTTGCACATAGGCGACAAACTCATTGCCTACCTGCTCAATCCTGGGGTTGGCGAAATCCCCCTCGGTGCGCACCTTGGTGGCATCAATGCGGCCAGCGCCCACCGGGTTCGTGTTTCCCATGGTCAGCATCATGTAGCCAATCAAAATGATGAAGACCGTAATCATAGCCAGGCCGAAAAAAATCCAGGCCCGTTCGTACCGTTCGATGATGTGTTCGTGTTGCTCCATAGCTTAGCCCCTCGCAAGATGCATGAAAAAGTGGAAAAACCAGAAGGTCAGGATAAACACCGTCACTACCCCAACCACCAAGAGTGCGCCTATGGGTCGTTGTTCTTTTTCTTCCATCGCGGTTTCCCCCTTGTAGGGGAGTCTAAGAAGGTGGTGAGAGTACATATGTCCTAGGGAAGAACGTCCCTGTACAAGGACCCAGTGCTACTGCGTCTGGCTTCAGATGCTCGAGTACCCAGGCATTGGCATCTGTCTGGTGACATTGGCTGGATTTCGGCCAGGGTCCCTGACGGTGGATTCCAGTGGACACTATCGAAATGCACAGGCGGTATGATTGCTGAGTATGACTCAGCCCTCCACCGTCAAAGCCTCAATTGACGCACTTCGAATACTGGCCCTGGATGCTGTAGAGCAGGCCAAGTCGGGCCACCCTGGGATGCCCATGGGCATGGCCCCGGCGGCCTACGTACTCTGGACGGAGTTTCTCAAGCACAACCCCAAAAACCCCCAGTGGCCGGGCCGGGATCGGTTTGTGCTGTCGGCGGGCCACGGCTCGATGCTGCTCTATGCGCTGTTGCACCTGACCGGCTACGACCTGCCCATAGAAGAGCTCAAGCGCTTTCGCCAGTGGGATTCCAAGACCCCAGGACACCCCGAGTACGGTCATACGCCGGGGGTAGAGGTGACCACGGGGCCTTTGGGCCAGGGTATCTCAACGGCGGTGGGGATGGCCATTGCCGAGCGCAAACTGGTGGCCGAGTTTGGCGAAATTGCCGAGCACTTCACCTACGTAATTGCTTCCGATGGCGACCTGATGGAAGGGGTGAGCGGCGAGGCTTCTTCACTGGCCGGGCATCTGGGCCTGGGCAAGCTGATTGTGCTTTACGACGACAACGACATCTCGATTGATGGCCGTACCGAGCTGGCTTTTACCGAGGACCGCCTGAAGCGGTATGAAGCCTACGGCTGGCATGTGGTGCCTGGGGTAGAGGGGGAGAACCTGGGGGCTATTCGTGCGGCGCTGCGTGAAGCCCAGGCCGACCCCCGCCCAAGCCTGATCTCGGTGCGCTCGATTATCGGGTTCGGTTCGCCCCTGGCGGGCCACCACAAAGCCCACTCCGATGCGATGGGGCCTGAAAAGGTCGCCGCTACCCGTCAGGCTTTGGGCTGGCCCCATGAGCCTTTTGTCATTCCCGAGGAAGTGTACGCCGACTACCGCCGTGCGCTGGAGAAGGGCGCGCAGGCCCAGGCGGAGTGGGAAGCCAAACTGGAAGCCCTGGCCCAAGCAAACCCCGATAAAGCCGCAGAGTTCCGGCGCAGAATAGAGCGGCGGCTGCCCCAGGGCTGGGAAACACATCTACCCGGCTTTACTGCCGGGGAAAAACTGGCCACCCGCGCCGCTTCCGGCAAGGTGCTGGAGAAACTGGTGCCGGTGCTGCCGGAACTGATAGGGGGCTCTGCCGACCTGACCCCCTCCAACAACACCCGCACCTCGGACATGACCGACTTTAGCCGCGATAACCCGGCAGGTCGCTATCTGCGCTATGGGGTGCGCGAGCACGCCATGGGGGCCATCATGAACGGCCTTGCACTGAGCCGGGCTTTGCGTCCTTATGGGGGCACCTTTTTGGTCTTTTCCGATTACATGCGTCCGGCGATTCGCATGGCCGCAATCATGGGTGTTCCCACAGTTTTTGTGTTCACCCACGACTCCATTGGGGTAGGGGAGGACGGCCCCACCCACCAGCCCATCGAGCATGTGATGAGCCTCAGGGCCATTCCCAACCTGTGGGTGATCCGGCCCGGTGATGCGAACGAAACTGCTGTGGCCTGGAAGATGGCCCTCGAGCGCACCGACGGCCCCACCGCCCTGATCCTGACCCGCCAGGCCCTGCCGGTGCTGGACGGGGTGCGGCCTAAGGGGGTCGAGCGCGGGGGCTACATCCTGGCCAATGTGCCCGAGGCCAAAGCCGCGATTGTGGCCACCGGCTCGGAGGTCTCGCTGGCGCTCGAGGCCCAGAAGCTTTTGGCCGGCGAGGGCATTGGGGTGCGGGTGGTCTCGCTCCCCTGCTGGGAAGCCTTCGAGGCCCAGCCCGATACCTACCGCGAGGGGATTTTGCCCCAAAGCCTGCCCACGCTGGCCCTCGAGGCCGGCACCACCCTGGGCTGGGAACGCTACGCTCAGCGGGTGGTGGGTTTGGATCGGTTTGGGGCCAGTGCCCCTTTTGCTGATGTATACAGCAAACTCGGCTTCACCAGGGAACGGGTGGCCGCCGAAGTTAAGGCCTTGCTGGGGGTCTAGATGATCCAAACTATTTTCGCCAACCTGCCCGCTATGCTTTTCACCCTGGCCCTGGGGGCGGCCCTCCTGGGTTTGCTGGTCTGGGCTTTGGCTCTGCAGGGAGCGGCCAGCAAGCGAACCGCACAGTACCTGTGGGGCCTGGCCGTGGGGCTGGCGCTGATTGGTTTTATTCGGGCGATTGCCGGGCCGTAGGGGTCGTTTTGCATGGCAACTCCTGGTTGGAGCCGGGGTCTCACACCAGCTCTGCGCGTGAGCGGCGCTAAACGCGCCCCTCCCTTGCCGCGCCAGGGGGCGCGTCCGAGGGACTTGTATATCGCTTTTGGGTCACTTCTGAGCAGATTTGGTATCAGGGCGGCTCGGCGATGCGTTAAGGGTTTGCATGAGCCTCTGGACGTCAACGGGTGCAGTAGTAGACTGTGAGCCATGCCCAAACACGTGGTGAGTGTTTCCATCGGTTCCTCCAAGCGCAACTCCAGGGCCGAAATCTATGTGGAGAGCCTGGGCGAGACCTTCGTGCTCGAGCGCATCGGCACCGATGGGAGCTGGGAGAAGGCCATTGAACTGGTCAGGGAGCTCGACGGCAAGGTGGATGCGTTTGGCCTGGGGGGCGCCGACCTGTATGTGTATGCGGGCAATCGCCGCTACACCTTCCGTGACGCACAGCGCATGGCCGATGCGGCCCGCAAAACCCCCATGCTGGATGGTTCGGGGCTGAAGCATACCCTCGAGCGCCACGCAGTGCGGCTGCTGGACAAAGAGATTGGTTGGAACAACAAAAAGGTGCTGGTTCCGAGCGCGGTAGACCGCTTTGGGCTGGCCGAAGCGCTGGATGAGGCCGGGGCTCGGGTGCTTTATGGCGACCTGATTTTTGGGCTGGGGTTGCCCATTCCCCTCTACCGTCTGTCGCTGCTGCAAAAAATTGCCTACCTGCTGCTTCCCATCATCACCCAACTGCCCTTCCAGTGGCTGTACCCAACCGGCGAAAAACAGGAAAAACAGGTGAAGGATTGGCGGCAGCGCTATTTTGAGTGGGCCGATGTGATTGCGGGCGACTGGCACTTTATGCGACGCTTTATGCCCGAGAATATGCAGGGCAAGATTATCCTGACCAACACCACCACCCCCGACGACCTCGAGTTCATGCGGGCCCGGGGCGTGGCCAAGCTCATTACGACCACCCCCCGGCTGGATGGCCGTAGTTTCGGCACCAACGTGATGGAGGCCTTTATTGTGGCCGTGGCGGGGAAGTATCCCTTGAGCGAAGCGGATTACCTCGAGTACATCGAGAAACTGAACCTGAAGCCGGAGGTTACGGAATTACAGCCAAAAGCTCAAAGCTGAAGGCCGAAAGCGAGTAAGGTATTGGGCCTGCTTTCACGCTCGCTTGGACGATAGCTTTTGGGTGTAGTTGGCAAAGCCTTTCTCGTCGCCTTTAGCCAGGTAGGCGGCCTGTTTGGCCCAGGTGGAGAGGCTTGGGGCAAAGCGCAGGTTGGCGGCGGCCAGGGCGGCCTTCAGGGTTTCTGGTTTGGCCCTGGCAAGCTGGGCGAAGGTGGTGATGCCTGCTGCTTGCAGGGCTGCCGACATTTTCGGCCCAATCCCTTTGATGCGGGTCAGGTCATCGGGAGAGGGTTTGGCCGGGGAACGCCTGGCTTTACGGGCCGATGAAGCTGGGCCTTTGGTTTTGGGCTTTTCGGTTTTGGCGGCTTTGGCGCTGGACGAACCTTTGGGGGCTTCGGTCTTTGGTGTGACCGCTTTTGATGGGGAAGAAGCTTTTTTAGCCGAAGCCTTTCGAGGCGCTTTGGTTTTCAGGGCCCCAGAATCTGCGGACGTGGCAGAGGCTCGAGCTCTGGTGCGCTCCGTAGCCTTGCGCGGGGTGGCTTTCCTGGGTGCAATTCTCGCCAGGTACTGATCGACCACATAACCGGACGACTCGGCGGCCTTTTCTAGTTTTGCGACCAGGGCCGTCCAGGCTTTGCGCTCCTTCTCGACCTGAGCAGGGGGTTCACCCTCGGAAGCGGCGAGTGTCAGGGACATCTGACTCAGCCCCGTGAGCCAGGCCTGGTGGGCCTCTCGGTTGAAGTACACCACGCCGTCGAAGCGGTTGACCTTCAAAAAACCCTGCACGTCGGGGTCCTGGAGCAACCCTGGCATCTGCTGAACCAGCAGGGCCGGGTTTTGCGCCAGCTCGAGGTGCGCCATGAGTAGCCTGGTCAGGTTCACCGCGCGCCGCGCATCTGCTTCGCCCAGGCCCAACTCGCTCAGGGTTTGCTCCAGGACACGTCCCATGCGCCACTCCTCGAGGTGGGCGCGGCTCTCTTCGGCCCTGCCCAGACCGTGGGTGAAAACCCAGCCCAGCAGGGCACCGCTCCTGACCAGGTCACCCCGCTCCACTACCTTTAGCGCCCCTTCCAGGCGGCTTAGCACTTGCTGCACCGGCAACAGGGCGGGTTTGCCACCCAGATGCTGATCAACCCCCTTGTAGAGCGCCAGCAGCTTGCCCTGCACTTCCTCGCGCAAGGCTTCGTCCAGCGTGCCGTCGCCTTCCAACAGCTTGCGGAACAGGGTGGGGTTCACCAGCTCGCGGAAGGGCCGCAGGATGGGCTCCAGCCACAGCTCCTGCCGGGCTTCGTCCAGGCTGGGCACCCCGGTTGCCCCCAGCATCTGGGCCAGCCGGGCGTAGGTGCCGTCGTGGTCGTAGACCTCGCGCCAGTCCAGCAGCACCTTGCGCTGATAGGGGCCGAGCTCGAGGTAAAGCCCTGCCTCGTGCAGTTCCTGGTTGTTGCGGATGAACTCGAGGCCCGTGACCTGGTCGCGGAAGATGCTGAAGGTGCGCCGGTCGAAGCTCAGTTGCAGCCCCTCCCCCAGGCCCACCTGCCGGGTTTCGCGCCCTTGCCCGGTCTTGAAAGGCTGCCCCACCGAGCGCCGCACCCAGACCGAGGTATGGGCGTTTTTGTTGTGGTAGGCCACCAGCGCCCGCTCGCTACCGGCCCGGTTCGAATAGACAAACACATCCTCGTTAACGGCTTCCCCGGCCAGCGCGTCATAGAGCACAAAGTTCTCCACTTCGGCAAACAGGTAGCGCTTCTTGAGGAGGGGGAAGATTTGCTGGTAGTGGTAATCCACCAGGCCCTGGTCGGGGGTCTCGTCGTAGTAGGCCCGGCGGTACTCCATCCCGTAGCGCTCGGTGAAGCCTTCTACCTGCCCGTGGCCCAGCATGGGCAGGCCCGGTAGGGTGGCGCACAGGGTCATCACCCCAAAGTACTTGTCGCCCTTGCCAAACTGTTCGACGGCGGTTTTTTCGTCGGGGTTATTCAGGAAGTTCACAAAGCGCTTGAGGATTTCCGGCTCGAACTCGAGGGTGTTTTTCATAATCTGCCGGTACTCGGCGTTCTTCTCGTCGCGCAGCATGTTCATAAACGCCGAGTTGTAGACCCGGTGCATCCCCAGGGTACGCACAAAGTAGCCCTCCATCATCCAGAAGGCCTCGGCCAGAAGGAGCGTATCGGGCGCTTCCAGGGCAACCCGATCCACCACCTCGCGCCAGAACTCCACCGGCATGGCGGCATCGAACTGTTCTTTGGTCATGGCGTGCTCGGCCCGGCTGGGAATGGAAGCCCCCCAGGGCGAGCCGCCCGGCTCAGGCCACCACAGCCGCTGGATGTGGCGCTTGGCCAGGGTCATGGCGGCATCGAAGCGGATGATGGGAAACTGCCGGGCCACGTGCAGGATGGTCTGGATGACCGCCTCGCGCACCTCGGGGTTGAGGTAGTTGAGCTGTGCGGTGTCGTTCCAGGGCATGGCGGTGCCATCGTTGCCGTGGTAGATGTAGCGAACCTCGCCTGTTTGCCTATCCACCCGCTTGAATACCACCGCCGCGTCGGATTTGTCGTAGTAGTGGTCTTCCAGAAAGATGCCCACCCGCGCATCCTCCGACAAATCCGGCCCATTGAAGGTGTAGTTGGGGTAGGGAGGATAGGGAAGACTGATGAACCAGTCCGGGTGTTCCATCACCCAGCGCCCATCAATCCCCACATGGTTGGGCACCATGTCCGAGGCCAGGCGGATGCCGCGCCGGGCGGCTTTCTGGCGGAGTACTTCGACCGCCGCCTCGCCGCCCAGGTCCTTCGCAATCACGTAGTCGTAGAGCGAGTAGGCCGAAGCCACCGCGTCGGGGTTGCCCATCATCTGCTTGATGCGTTTGGAAGCCTTGCTGCGTTCCCACAGCCCAATCAGCCACAGGCCGGTCACGCCCCAGCTTTGCAGGAGCTCGAGCTCTTCCTCGGGAATCTGGTCGAGGGTGGTGATCTCGCGGCGGTACTTTCTGGAGAGCTGATCCAGCCAGACAAAGGTATTTTTGGCAATCAGCACGCAGCGGGGCATCCAGTCCAGGTCGGGGCTGAAGGCTTCGGGCTCGGGTTCCAGGGTTAGCCGCCGTACATCCAGCAGCTCGCTTTCCCCGGCCCCACCGCCCGGCTGGTCGAAGTGGATGGGCACCGCAAAGGAGCGCCCTTCCTCGCGGATTACATCGAGGCTGATGAGCATCCGGTAATAGAAGCGCCCCAGGCTTCCCGCAAAGCGCTTGAGTAAGAACTCGAGCTGGGCCTCGAGGGAGTTCGGGTGTTGCAGGGCAGGCAGCCGCAGGGTTTTGAAGAGGGAGAGGCCGGTTTCGGCAAAGGCTGGCTGGCCCTCGAAGAAGGTTTCCAGGCCCTGGATGATGGGCAGGTAAGCAGTGGTTCGCTCGAGGTTGCCATCATCAAATAACTCGCTGTAAGGGCCGAAGGCCGGGTTGGCGTTGGCCATCCAGAGCATCAGCATCTCTTCCAGCAGAATTTCACGGTTCGAGCGGCCCTCGGAGGTGTCGGCTAGGTAGGCCTCGAGGCTCATCTCGCCCCGGTAAACCCGAATCGGCGGGAACTCGGTAGCAAACGAACGCAGGGCTTTTTCCACCTCGTCCGGGCCCACGCTCTGCTCCAGCGTCGAAAGCGCTTGCTGCATCACGCCTGGATGCTGTTCCAGATATTGCCGCACCACAAAATGCAGCATCTCGTCTATCAGGCCCATCGCGTGAATCTGGCTGGCGCTAACAGCCTGCTCTGGGTGGCGCACCAGGTCGCGCTTGGCGTTCATGGCCTCGGCGAAGCGACGAGCGGCCTGAAAGTTGGCAAAAATTACGTTTCCACTCAACGAAAACAGTGAGAGGTCAAACTGATAGAAGTCGCGCGCACTAGCGGAAACGTGAAACTCGAAAGCACCCAGGTGTGACCGATGGTAGCTCATACAATTCCTCCGCTCTGCCCCAAGTCTATCAGTGGTTGATTCAGAGCGTTGACGGGACTCCAGCAGGCCCTAAACGGGAGGTTTGTGCTTCCAGCCATCTCACCGATTGCCCAAACCCCAGAGCTGAAGGACGAAAGTGACAAGCCTCGCGATGTGAATGGCTCCCTTCGTCGGAGCACAAAAAACGCGTCAATACGAGATAGTGCATTGTCGTACAGATACCCATACAGATGTGTCCATTGTGGTTGAGTTGCACCGCTATGCCACGGCCCATGCTGTGTTCTCTGGCAGAAGCCGAGGCATACGCCTTTTCGTTCCTCCCCTACGGCGTAGGGGAGGTCAGGAGGGGTTGCCGAGCAGTGACTTTGTGTAGTCGAGCGGTTGAGGGCCTCACCCAATACCCTCCCCCACCCTCCCTACGCAGTAGGGAGGGGGCACGAGGTCAATCCCTCCCGGAAACCTGGAGGCGTGCGAACATCTCTACGACGGTGTAATAGCCACAGACCATTCAAGCAATCTATACAAACCATCGGCTGCCCGGGCGATCTGGACTGCTTTTTCTCAGGGCCATGATGACAGCTTGGGCACAAGCATACTCGCCCCGGACTTCGCTCGACCTTTACAGAAGGCCCAACTCAGGCGGTGCTACTCGACCCATTCCCCCCCTCGCATCAAGGGTTCAGCCCGACCACTCTGGGTGATGCCATCTACGTCTATGTGTTCCGAGCCGATCATCCAGTCTATGTGGATCATGCTGTCGTTGGCTCCTGCGGCCCGTTTTTGTTCGGGAGTCAGTTCGTGACCTCCCTCCAGGGATTCGTCGTAGCTGGCGCCCAGAGCAATGTGACTGGCGGCGTTTTCGTCGTAGAGGGCTTCGTAGAAGAGCAGCCCGGTCTGCGAGATGGGCGAGCTATGGGGCACCAGGGCCACCTCACCCAGGCGCCGGGCGCCCTCGTCGGTCTCGAGCAGGTGCTGCAAAATTTCCTGGCCCCTGTCGGCCTGGGCCTCGACCACCTGGCCCTGTTCAAAGCGAACCCGGATGCCCTCGAGCAAATTGCCATGCAGGCTCAGCGGCTTGGTACTCCGCACCCAGCCCTCCACCCGCTCGCGGTGGGGGGTGGTGAACACCTCTTCGGTGGGCATGTTGGGAATGCACCGGGCTCCGTTTTGGGCCCGGCCTGCTCCACCCGCCCACAGGTGTCCGTCGGCCAGTCCTACGCGCAGATCGGTGCCCGGCCCCCGGAAGTGCAGCGCGGCGTAGCGCTTGGCATTGAGCTGCTGTACGCGGCGCTCGAGGTTCTCGGCATGGGCCATCCAGGCCGCAACCGGGTCGGGCTGGTCTACCCGGCTCACCTTGAAAATTGCCTCCCACAGGCGTTCCATCTGCTGGGCGGGGGGGTCGTTGGGGAAAACCAGTTGGGCCCAGCGCGGCGAGGCGGCCCCGATGATGCACCAGTTGGTGGCAAAGCCACTGATTCGATCCGAAAAGGGTTTGCTGAAGCGGGCGGCGGTCTGCGAGGCCTGGCGAATCAGCTCGGGGTCTTGCCCACGCAGAATTTCGGGGTCATCGGCCAGGATGCTCAGCCAGGCGTAGCCTTCGTCCAGGGCTTTGAGCCGGGCTTCCACCATGAAAGCTGCGTACTCCTGAAACGAGTCCCGTGGCGCATAGCGATAACGCGCCAGGTTGAGCTGTTCGTCGTAGAGTTGGGTTACTACCAGCCTCGAGCCCGCCTTGTAGGCTTCCTCTACCACCAGGCGGGTAAGCGGCAGCGCCTCGATGTTGGCGTTCACAAACAGTTTCTGACCCTTTTGGAGCCCCACCCCAACCCTGACCGCGACCTCGGCGAACCGCCGCAGCTTTTCCTCGAAACCGGCTGACATGCCCATCAGCCTACCCTATAGAGGGGTATTTGGGTTCGAAAATGCAGGCCATGGGCAAACGCGAATGCAAGCTGCTGATGGCTCAAGGAAGCCCTCCTCCAATAGTAAAACCGTCGTCGTGAAGAAATCACAGGCCCACGTAGCCATCCAGAGAATGTGGTGGCCCGCCCACGATCAGGAAATACACCGCTTCCATTGCCCACTTGCAAGGGCGTTGACCTGAAATCACCTTCCGATTCTCTGATACCAAACCTTAGCCCGATCCCCAAGTTCCAGCGTGCACGAGATGGGAGTAGGCGACAGGAGGTGGGTTGTGGTTTTCAACGCCTGACCCCTATCCCCTGACCCCTATCCCCACTTCATCGTTACCATATTGGGCAAAGTGCCCAGACAAAGAGGGTATGAAAGGCCCCAGGACTTTTGGGTCTCTTACCATCCAAACCAAACAGGGCGAACCTCGAGCCCCTCATGTAAACTAGCGCTATGCCGGAAGTCATGTCCGAACTCTATATTCCCAAACCCCCCCAGGAGGTCTACGCTGCCGCTCGGGATCTTGCGGGCCTCAAACCCTACCTCAAGGATGTAGAAACCCTGGAGGTACTGGAAGACCACGGAACCACCTCGCGCACCCGGTTTGTGGCTGTTGCGATGGGCAAAAAGGTGCACTGGATTGAGGATGAGCGCTGGTTTGATGCCGAGTTTCGCAACGAGTTCGATAGCAAGGAGGGTGACTTTGATGTCTACCGGGGTTCCTGGACCTTCTTGCCCGAGGGCGAGGGCACCAAGGCGGTATTGAAGCTCGAGTACGAACTCAATATCCCCATCTTTGGTGGCCTGCTGCAAAAACTGGTCAAAAAGCTCATGCAGGAAAATATAGACGACCTGCTGCGTGGTCTGAAGGAGCGCTGCACTGCGGCGTGAGGTGCTATACTCTATCCATGACGTTTGCTCCGCGATGTTAAGCGTGCCTTTCTGCCGGGGTTGTGGTGTGCCTAGGGCCTCCATCCCGGCTTTTTTCATCGCCAGGCGTTCTTTTGTTTATCCTGCACTGGGCCAGCAACGCCCAGACTAAGAATGGAGTACCCCAATGCCTTTGCAGATTTATAACACCCTTGCCAGGGCCAAACAGACCTTCACGCCGGCCACCCCCGGCTATGTGGGCATCTACGTCTGCGGCCCTACGGTCTACTCCGACCCCCACCTTGGGCACGCCCGCGGCCCCATCATCTACGACGTACTGCGACGCTGGTTGCGCTACCAGAACTACAAGGTGCGCTTCGTCTCCAACATTACCGACGTGGGCCACCTGACCGACGACGCCGACGAGGGCGAGGACAAAATCCAGCGCAGAGCCAAACTCGAGCGCTTGGAGCCCATGGAAGTGGCCGAAAAATACATGTGGAGCTACTTCGACGAGATGCAGGCTCTAAACGTTCTGCGCCCCGACATCACCCCCCGCGCTGCCGGACACATTCCCGAGCAGATCGAGCTGACCGAGACCCTGGTCAAGCGGGGTCATGCCTACGTGGCGAACGGTTCGGTGTATTTCCGGGTTCGGAGCTGGCCCGAGTTTGGCAAACTTTCTAACCGCGACATCGAAGAACAGGAGGCCGGGGCGCGGGTCGAGGTGCGCGAGGAAAAGGAAGACCCGCGCGACTTTGCCCTCTGGAAGCGGGCCGACCCCGAGCACATTATGCGGTGGAACTCGCCCTGGGGCGTGGGCTTTCCCGGCTGGCATATTGAATGCTCGGCCATGAGCCTCAAGTACCTGGGCGACGGCTTCGACATTCACGCAGGGGGCGTGGATTTGCAATTCCCCCACCACGAGGCCGAAATTGCCCAGGCCGAGGCCGCCGGGCACCCCTTTGCCCGTTACTGGATGCACCACTACCACGTGCTCCTGAACGGTCAAAAAATGGCCAAGAGCACCGGCAACCTGGTTTCGCTGGCCGAGCTACGGGCCCGGTACGAACCGATGTACATTCGGTTCTACCTGCTCAACAGCCACTACCGCAGCGTACTGGACTTTACCGACGAAGGTCTGGAGGCTGCCAAAAACGGCTACCTTCGTCTGCTGAATGCCTACCGGGAGGTACACCGGCTCATCCACACGGCGCCCGGTGGCAAACACCCAGGTCTGGAACACGCGGTGGAAGAGGTACATCGGGCTTTTGCCGAGGCCCTCGATGACGATCTGAATACCCCCCAGGCCATTGCCGCGCTGTTTAACTTTGTCACCGAGCTCAATAAAGCCCTGACCGAGCGGCCCGGCAGGGAGAGCCTGCAAAAAGCCGAAAAGGTTTTCGCGGAATTGGGAGAGGGGGTGTTGGGGCTGTTCCCTGCTCGAGTGCTCCAAAACCAGTTGGGAGGCGCTTTGCTCGAGGGTCTGGTACAGCTATTGCTGGATATCCGGGAAGAGGCTCGCCGCAACCGCAATTTTGCCCTGTCGGATCGGATTCGGGATCGCCTGACCGAACTGGGGGTGGTGGTTGAGGACACCCGCGAAGGCCCCAAATGGAAGGTAGACGTGTAGATGCTTGCCCACCGCCTGGATGAAGACAGCGAACTGCGCTTGCTGCAAGCTCACCATGCTGAAGCGCTTCATGTACTGTGGTGCTACAGGCTTTCCATCTGGTCAGGGCTGAGCGGGGCAGGGCCAACGCCCCTCTCTTGGATTGGCGCATGTCCTAGCGCAGAGCTGCACTGAAACTCAAATATCGCCTACTGACCGAGCAAAGTCCTTTGTGGGCTTGATAAACACCCTGAGTATCGATTTGATGTGAATACCGGAAACTTTTACTACTGAGAGAGTTGAGGTCTTATCCTTGTATTCATGTTCAGCTATCTGCTCGACGAGCATAGCGAACTCCGCTTGCTGCTGCCCCACTATGCCGAAGCATTGTTCGCGCTCACCAACGCCAATCGCAAGCATCTGCGGCGCTTTTTACCTTGGGTGGATGCCAATACCACGCTGGAAGATACCAAAGCCTTTATCCAGGGAGCTCTGGACGGCTTCGCCAGGGGCGAACAACTGCCCCTGACGGTCTGGTATCGGAAAAAGCTGGCCGGAACACTCACCTTGTTTGACATCAAGCCCCCTCACCGTACTGCCGAGATAGGCTACTGGTTGGGCGCGGCTTTTGAGGGTAAAGGGTTGGTGACTCGAGGGGTGGAAGCGCTGATAAATTATGCATTTTTTGAGCTGGGCCTCAACCGCCTCGAGATTAGGGCCAGCACCAAAAACCTCAGAAGCCGGGCCATTCCCGAGCGGCTGGGATTCACCCTCGAGGGCATTTTGCGCCAGGAAGTCTGGTTGCACGGCAAGCCGCAGGATATGGCTCTTTACGCGCTTTTGAAGCAAGATTGGCCCAAACAAAAGCCCCGCAGCAAGCGGGGCTAAACCTGGGTGGGCTCGAGTTCACTCGCGGTTGGACATCATGATGGAAACGTAGTACAGGATGGTGGCCAGCGAGTTGGCCAGGGCGGCCACGTAGGTCATGGCAGCAGCGGTCAGGACGGCCCGGGCGCCCCCCATCTCGCTGTTGTCCAGGAAGTTCATCTTTTTGAGGATGTTCAGGGCCCGGTTGGACGCATCGAACTCTACCGGCAGGGTTACGAGCTGAAACAGAGCCGCGGCGGCGAAGAGCCAGATGCCAATGCTCATCAAGCCGGTAGCCCCCATGAACATACCTGCAATGAAAATCCAGGGGCCAAACATGCTGCCGATGTTGGCCACCGGCAGGATGCTATGCCGAACCCGCAACCAGGCATAGCTCTTGGCATCCTGGATGGCATGCCCTACCTCGTGCGCCGCCACGGCGAGGGCGGCAGCCGAGGGGGAGTGGAAGTTGGGCTCAGAGAGGCGTACGGCCTTGGCGATTGGGTCGTAGTGGTCGGTCAGAGCACCAGGCACCATTTCCACCCGCACATTGTGTAGCCCATAGGCATCAAGAATTGCGCGGGCCACCTGCTCCCCCGTCACCCCCCGGCTATTGGCCACCCGGCTATAGCGGGCATAGGTGCGCTGGAGCCAGAACTGTATGAACAGCGTTGCCACAAAAACTACAATCATCAGTAAGAACGTTATCGTCATTCTTCCCTCCTACACGTATAAGGTAGCAGACGCCGCATGAGGGCTCTGAGTCCTGGGTCACTTGCCTGAACTGGGTGTAAATGATCACAATTCGAGGCAGGCTTGCAGGTATCAAGTCTCATCGTTAGGTTTCCCAATACCTGATTAATTGCCAAAAGCCTGGAGCCGATGGCTGAAAGCAACACTGCCTGCGGCCTGAGACCCGTAATGCTCAGTGCGGTAATGCAAGAAGTAAATAATATTACCCCCTGCGCAAAGGCCGGGTCAGCAAACAGTGCCCCTCGGAATGACCTGTTTATCTTTGGTTCATTTGACCGCCCATGTGCCATTGGTCTCGCCGTTGTGGGCAATTGACGTATAGCACCACATCAAGGGAAAGAAAGACAAACACCTGACTACCCGATGGACTAAGCCTCAGTAATTTGGCCGAGCCGCTCTTTGTTAGAACAAATAGGTCGGGGTTCTATGGCTGCAAGGGCTGGCTACGCACCGTGAAGCGAAGGGCGGTGCGTTCTTCGCTCTCGAGCTCGAGCTTTACAAAAGCTGGTTTCACAATAAGATCGAGGTTATCGGGAGCAATATAGCCTCTGGCGATCGCGATGGCTTTGACCGCCTGATTGACCGCCTCGGGGCCAATGGCTTGAACCTCGACCTCGCTCTGGGAACGCAATAGCGCGGCGATAGCACCTGCGACGGAGTTGGGACGTGACTTGCCGGATACACGCAGCGTTTCCACAATACCTCCTAGGCGTAACGCTCCCTCTTGCATTGTAGGAGCAACCGTAAAGCAATGTCAAGAAAATGCGTTCTTGGTGGGTTTTTTATTGACCTGCCGTTATCCTGCAAAGCACCGGAGATACAAAGTCGGGTATTTTTGTCCTGAACAACGAATAGCAGGATTTCTACACCAACCCCTTTATATTGACGCAGGCTAGGGTGATTCGTATACTGCTTCAAATCTTCGCAAACTTATGCGGAGACTCTTCCCCCACACCCGTTTCGCTCAGTTCTGGAGGTCTGGTAGATGAAATTTAGTGAGGCATATCCTGGTATACCAAATGGACGCGATGCATGCGGCATTATTGCCATCGCCGAAAAGAGCGCACGGCCCAGCCATGCCAACGTGCAGCGTACCATCGAAAGCCTCTACAAGATGGCCCACCGGGCTGGCTTGATTCGGGGGGAGGGCGATGGTACCGGTATCCAGACCGACCTTCCGCGCGAGCTTTGGGCGGGCTACCTGTACGAAGCAGGACTCGACAGCAACCTGGCCCAGAACCCCCGTTTTTTTGTGGGCCACCTGTTCATACCCAAAAACGAAAGCGCTCGGGTTCAGGAGCTGTTCGATTTGTTCCGGGTGGAGGGTTCAAAACGGGGCATCAAGCTACTACTGGAGCGCAAAGGGGAAACCAACAGCAGTGTACTGGGGCCGGTGGGCAAGCGCACCGAGCCGCTCTTTTATCAGGTGGCCGGGCTTTCCACCGACGGTGACGGCCCCTTATGGGAGTTGGGCCTGCTCCTGGAGCAGCGTTTTCCTGTGCATGTGGTCTCGCTCTCCACGGCTACCGTTGTTTACAAGGTGCGCGGCTCCGCCGAGATTCTCAAGCGCTACTTCCCGGAGCTGTCGCGGGCGGAGTACAAATCCACCATCACCCTGGGCCACAACCGCTACTCCACCAACACCATGTCTACCTTCGAGGCGGTACAGCCCTTTGGCTTGCTGGGCCACAATGGCGAGATAAACACCATTGAGCGACTGCGCCGCGAAGGGCGTTTTCTGGATATCCCGCTCACGGGTGGTTCTGACTCGCAGGATCTGAATCGCATCCTCGAGGGCCTGCTCTATCGCTTTGGGCTCTCCCTGCCGGAGGCCATGGATGTGGTCTTTCCGCCCATTCTGGGTGAGATCAAAAACTACTCCCCGGCCCTGCAAGACCTGTACATGAACCTGCGTCAGCGCTTTGGCCCGCTGGCCCAGGGCCCGGCGGCCCTGGTGACGCGCCACCGCGAAGAGGCGGTTTTTGGCACCGATGCCATGGGACTGCGCCCTTTGTGGTTTGTCGAGACCGACTCGGAGTACGTCTTTAGCTCGGAGCGGGGGGTTTTCACGGTGGAGGAGTTTGTCTCCGAGCCGCGCCCCTTTGCCCCAGGGGAGAAGATGTACCTGCGTCTGACCTCCGATGGAACGCGGCTCTTTCCCTTTGACCGCCACCAGCGTCAGGTACTGGAGCGCATCCTGACCAAAACCCATAGCCTCGAGGGCTACCGAGCCCATCTGGCCGGGCCCCGCTATGACTCGCTGCCGCCGTTGGCCGGGGGTAGCGAGGCCCAGGTGGAAGACAAGCCTGCGCCACCTTCGCTAAACCTCGAGCGGGCCTATGGCTGGGATCGCTGGGACGCAGGTTACCTCGAGGCTCTAGCCGAAAACGGCAACGAACCCATCGGCTCACTCGGCTACGACGGCCCCATCGCGGCGCTGAACCCCGAAAAACCCAACCTCTCGGAGTTCTTCAAGGAGACCGTAGCGGTCGTAACCAACCCGGCCATTGACCGTGAGCGCGAAATTGAACATTTCTCTACACGTAGCATCCTGGGCCGCCGGCCCCTGCCGGATGGGCGCGGGGCAGGCCATGTCGAAGAGCTGGTGGTGCCCGTGCTGCTGGAAGAGACCTCTGCCACGGTACAGGCTATCGCGCAAGGCCAGGGAACCCTGACCCATGAAGAGGCCCTGCGCCGCTTCAAGCATGCTTTGCTGCCCCTACAGTTCTCGGTAGAGGAAGGCATTGCGGCAGGGCTCAAACGGCTCCAGGAAAGCGCGGTTGAGGCGGTTCGCAATGGGGCCGAACTGCTGGTGCTCACCGATCGGGGGGCCTTTGAGGGGGGGGTCTGGCTGGATGTGTACCTGGCCCTGGCGGCTATTGGCAAGTCGCTGGAGGAGGCCCGCGACGAGGAGGGAATATCCATGCGTCGGCGTACCTCGCTGCTGGTGCACTCGGGCGGGGTGCGTAACCTGCACGATGTAGCGGTATGCCTGGGTCTGGGGGCCGATGCGGTTGCGCCCTGGCTGATGCAGCACAAAGCCCAGGCCGCCAAGGGTGCGCTGGGCTTGCAGAACCTGCTCGAGGGCCTCAAGAAAGGCTTAGAGAAGGTTATCTCCACCATGGGCATCCACGAGGTGCGCGGCTACGGGCGCATCTTCAGCGCCATCGGCCTTAAGCCCGAACTGGCCGAGCAGTTTGGCATCCGCAACTTCCTGGGTTCGGAGCGGGCGGGCTATGGGTTGCTGGAACTCGAGCGTACCCTGCTCGAGCGCCTCAACCTGCTAAACGCCGAAAAGGTGCTGCCGGCTAAGGACTTCCGCTTCAACCCCCGCATCTTCAAGGCGGCCATGGAGGTTTCCTCGGGCCAGTCCCCCTACGAGCATTTCCAGGAGAAAGTGCGCGGGCTCGAGCAGGAATCGCCGGTGGCTGCCCGTCAGCTCCTTGGCATCAAGTCGGTGGGCAAGTCCCCGATTAACCCCGAGGAAGTGGATCTGAGCGTGGGTGGGCACTCCCTGCCTTTTGTGATTACCGCCATGAGCTTTGGTTCCCAGGGCGAGGCCAGCTTCCGGGCCTACATAGAGGCTGCCAAAAAGCTCAACATGGTCTGTATCAATGGCGAGGGCGGCGAAATCCCCGACATGCTCGGCAAGTACACCCACTGGCGTGGGCAACAGGTGGCCTCGGGTCGCTTTGGCGCCCATGCTTATATGCTCAACTCGGCGGGCTTCATCGAAATCAAAATTGGTCAGGGGGCCAAACCGGGCGAGGGCGGTCACCTGCCAGGCAAGAAAGTCACGGCCAAGGTAGCCGCGGCCCGCAACGCGGTGCCGGGGGTAGACCTCATCTCGCCCTCCAACAACCACGACCTCTACTCCATCGAAGACCTGGCCCAATTGATCGAAGAGCTCAAAACGGTCAACCCCAAGGCCAAGGTCTCGGTCAAGGTGCCGGTCATTCCGGGCATCGGCACCATCGCGGTGGGTATCGCCAAGGCCGGGGCCGATGTAATCGCCCTCTCCGGCTTCGAGGGCGGCACCGGTGCAGCCCGCTGGCATGCGCTCAAGTATGCAGGCCTGCCGGTAGAAATCGGCGTGCGCCGCGCTCACCGGGCACTGGTACGGGCCGGGATGCGCGATAAGGTGGAGCTCTGGGCCGATGGGGGCCTCAAAACCGCCTACGACACCCTGCGGATGGTGCTGCTGGGGGCCGACCGGGTGGGCATGGCCACCATGGCCATGGTGGCGATTGGCTGCACGATCTGCCGCCAGTGTCAGATGGACACCTGCCATGTGGGAATTGCCACCCAGATCGAAACCGTGGAGCAGGCCCAGGCCCACGGCCTGAAGCGGTTTGTGCCTCAGGAGCAGAACCGCGCCATTGAGCAACTGGTTCATTTCTTTGGTGCAAAAGGTGATGAGCTGCGGCGGATGGTGGCGGCCCTGGGCGCTGTGAGCCTGCGCGACCTGGTGGGTCGCAGCGACCTGCTCGTACAGGAAGGTCATCACGAAGAACTGGATCTGAGCTACTTCTTCGAGCCCGTTTCGGCGCCCGACTGGCTGGGGGAACGCTCGGCACATGTGCTGCGGAAACCCCTGAACCAGCTCACCCGCTCGATTACCGAGGTGGTCACCGGCGCGTATGCAGAAGGCGGGCGTGAGCTTTTGTTCCAGGAAGGGCCGGTAGGCTCGACCGACCGGGCTTTGGGCACCCACCTGGCCGGGGAGATTGCCCGCCGCCGCCTGTATGGAAAAGGCTGGGATGCCAGGGTAGAGCTCCGCTTTGATGCGGGGAGCGTAGCCGGTAACGGGATTGCTGCGTTCAACGTGGAAGGGCTGGACATCGTGGTGGAGGGTGGGGCCCAGGATGGCATCGCCAAGAACGCCTACGGCGGCAAGGTGGCCATCCTCAAGGGGCGTAACCCTTTTGGCCAGTACGTAGACGGCTCGGTCGGCAAGTCTTTCGCGTATGGCGCTATCGGCGGTTTGCTTATCGTGGAAGGGCAGGCTGACAGCCGCTTCTGCATTCGCCTCTCGGGCGCGGATGTGGTGCTTGCTGGAGAGCCGGATCGCCCCGTACAGGACGAACTGGGCAATATTGCAGCCCGTGCTCAGGCCAAAGGCTTTGCCTTTGAGTACATGACCCGCGGGCGGGCGGTGGTGCTGGGTGACCCGGGTCCCTGGATCTGCTCCGGTATGACCGGCGGGCGGGTTTACCTGCGCTTCTGGCCCGAGATGGGCCTCAACGAAGAAGCCATGCACCGACGCCTGGCCAAAGGCGCAAAGGTGGCGATCCAGAAGCTCGATGAGCGCGGGATTGCCGACGTGCGCGAACTGATGAGCGCGTACCTGGATGCCCTGCGCGATGCCGAACGCGAAGACAAGGCCGAGCGTTTAATGAAACTACTGGCCGACCCTGCGGGCCATTTCCGTATGGTCTTGCCCACCAATCAGCAAGTGGTGCAGGAAGTCAGTACCGAGTAAACTGCCTTATGGAGAGGGGTAGCCAACAGGCTGCCCCTTCTGTTGTTGGAGTTGCAGTGATTGAATTGGTTTGCTGGAATGTGTCCAATACTCATTCTGTATCAGGATTCAGTCTTTTCATGCAGGTCTTCTAGATAGTTTTATGTCAAGGTACAATTGTCCCAAATGGAAGCCAAGGCTTTGCTGAGTAAGCTGATAGGACGCACCGGACTGCAGGAGCAGCATGTCCAGATGCTTCGCAGGCTTGAACCCCTGATGGCCCCCATGGCTTCGGAAATCGCGCTTGCCTTCTACGATTACCTGGGTCGGGATGAAGAGATGAGGGCTATATTGTGGGAGACTCCCGGAAGGGTTGAGCGGCTTTATCAGAGCTTTGCCGACTGGTACCGGGGGCTTTTTTGTGGCGTGTACGACGCTCAGTATGCCGAAAAGCGTGCCCGCATCGGCCTGGTACACGCGGCCATCGGGGTCAAACCCAGTTTCATCATGCCTGCCTTTGGCATCGTGCAGGAGTTATCCCTCGAGCACCTGCGCAACACCCTTCGTTCACCTGAGATCTTTAGCGCAGTGGAAGCCTTCGAGAAGATTATGGCCATCGAGGCGGCCCTGATGCAGGATAGCTACATGCAGGCCATGGAGTACGGCTACCGCCTGGGGGTAGCTGCCGACCAGGAGAAAGCCCTGGTGGCGGGGGCCCGGGCCATGCTAGGAAAAGCCAACTGAACTGGTGAGTCAAAAGTCGAAGGTCAAGGGTCTGGATAACCGAGCTGCTTATCATTCAATGGCTTTAGACTTGAGCTTTAGCCCGCTTGTTACAACTGGCTACCGACTATGAGCTTCCCGCATCCCTGAAGTAGAATCCCAGGGATGAGGGCCGAAGAGCTGCTGCAAACCCTGGTGCGCCGAACGGGTTTGACGCTGCAACACATACACACCTTGCGGAGCCTCGAGCCTATTGCAGGCCCCCTGGCCCCCGAGGTGGCCCTGGCTTTTTATGATTATCTGGGCCGTGACCCCGAGATGCACGAAATCCTGTGGAGTGTGCCGGGCCGGGTTGAGCGGCTGTACCGCTCATTTGCGGTCTGGTATCGGGAGCTTTTTTCCGGGCAGTACGACGGTGCGTATGCCCATCGCCGGATTCAGATTGGGCTGGTGCATGCACGGGTGGGCGTGCGCCCTGGGCACTTCATTCCCGCTGTGGGCATCGTGCAGGAGCTGACCCTCGAGCACCTCCGCAATGCGCTGCGGGGGGCTGATATCCTGGCGGCCATCACGGCCTTTGAAAAAATCATGGCCATTGAAATCGCCCTCATGCAAGAAAGCTACTTCAGTGCGCTGTGGGAAGGACTCAAGCGAACCCAAAACGAGCAGGAGGCGCTGCGGGAAGGGGCGCGGGTGCTGCTCGAGCAAACCCACTGACCATAACCCTCCGGCAGGGTGCAGGAACCGGTCTGTTACCTTAGTATTGGGGCGTGATTCAGGCCGTTCTGTTCGACTTAGACGAGACCCTCATCCTCGACCACCCCGTCTCGCTGCACGCCTTGCGGAGCTGTGCTTTTTATGCGGCCTCCTGGTACAGCCTGGACATTCCGCGCCTTATTCAGATGGCCGAAACCACGTCGGTACGCCTGTGGAAGTCGTCTCCGGTGTATGAATACACCCAGCGTATTGGCCATAGTGCGGGGGAAGGGCTATGGGCTCGCTACGCGGTGCAAACCCACCCCGCATTGAAAACCCTCCACGACTGGGCACCGGACTTTCGCGTGGCTGTCTGGCGCGAGTCTCTGGAAGAGCAGGGTGTACACGATGATGCGCTGTGCGAGGCGTTGGCTCACCGTTACCTTTCTGAGCGGCGCCTGTACCCGCGCTACCCCGAGATTGACCCCCTACTAAAGGCCCTTTCGGGCTACAAGCTGGGCATTGTCACCAACGGCGTACCCGACTTGCAGCGGGAGAAGCTTCAGGGCTCCATGTTGCAGGATCGCTTCGAGGCCATTGCGGTATCCGGTGAGCTCGACATCGGCAAGCCCCAGCGCGGCATCTTCGACCACATCTGCCAGGAACTGGGCGTTGAACCTTCGGCCTGTGTCATGGTAGGCGACAACCCCGAGCGAGATGTGGCCGGGGCTGCCAGCGCAGGCATGAAATCGGTCTGGGTTGAGCGAGGCTTCAAACCCAAAGACCCCCAGTACCCCGCCGACCTCGAGGTCTCCAATCTGCTGGAGATGCTGCCCTGGCTAGAGACCCTGTGATACCATCCTCGCCTGAACAGTTTGCATATCTTGGCAGCGGTGAAGTAGGGGACAGGGGACAGGGGTTAGCGCAAGGCGTTTGAAAGCCACCTCCTACCTCCTATTTCCCACGCCTATACTGGTTGTCGGTCAAATTTGGGTACAGGGCTAGAGTTGGTATGACTTATCAAGAGGCCCATCGGCATTCGATCCACCACCGCAGGGAAGTTTTGCAGAGTGAGCTGTGCGGCTGCTTTTACTGCCTCAGATGGCTTGCCCCAACCCAAATCGAAGAATGGGTGGACGGGGGCCAGACTGCCCTCTGCCCCTACTGTGGCATTGACGCCGTGCTGGGCTCGGCTTCGGGCATGGATTTGAGCGAAAAGTTCTACTACCAACTCTGCGCGTGAGCGGCGCGTTTAGCGCCCCTCACTTGCCGCGCCAGGGGGCGCGTCCGAGGGACTTGTATATCGCTTTTGGGTCACTTCTGAGCAGATTTGGTATTCCTACGCCAGATGCGCGAGCGCTATTTTTAGCGCAACGCCTTCAGGGCCAGCTTGATGAGTTCCTGGGTGCCGGCCTCGGGGTTTTTCTGGGCAATCTCGGCCACCACACTGCGCACCTGGCTCTCGCGGAAACCCAGGGTGACCAGGGCCAGTTCGGCCTCCTGGGTGTGGGTACTGCGAACGATAGCGCCCCCTTCGCCCATCAGGTGGGCCGGTACCTTGCCGCGCAGCTCGAGGGCAATCCGCTCGGCCAGCTTCTTGCCCACGCCCTGGGCCGCCGTGAGCAAACGCAAATCGCCCTCGGCCAGCGCCCTGGCCAGCAGGGCCGGGGTTTGCGAGGAAAGCAGGTTGAGGGCCACCCTGGGCCCCACCCCCGAGACCAAGAGCAGTAGTTCAAATAGCTCCAGACTGCGTTCGTCGGTGAAGCCAAAGAGCGAGAGGTCGTCCTCACGGACGACGAGCATGGTGTGAAGGGTGGCTTCCTGCCCTTCACTGAGCTGGGCTAGCGTGGAGGCCGGGCAACTGGCCTCCAGACCCACACCCCCTACCAGCAATACGGCGCTGCTCTGGGTCTTTTTGAGTACCGTTCCTCTGAGGTAGCGAATCACGCCGATAGTCTACTTTCCCTGAAACCGGGCGGGGCGTTTTTCGTAGAATGCTTGCACACCCTCCTGGTGGTCCTCGGTGCGGCCCGCTACCTCTTGTAGCAATGCCTCGTACTCGAGCATCTCTTCCAGGGTGGCGCTGGCGCTGCGCCGCAGGGCCCGCTTAATCAGGCCGTAGGTCTTGGTGGGCCCCTGGGCAAGCTCGAGGGCCAGCTTCCCAACCTCCTCCGAGAAGGTTTCGCTCGCCATGACCCGGTTCACCAGACCCAGGGCCAGGGCTTCCTCGGCCTTCAGGCGGGGCGAGAGCACCGATAGCTCGAAGGCTTTTGCATAGCCCAAAATGCGGGGCAGGTGGTAGTTCATGCCGGCGTCGGGAATGAGCCCAATTTTGCTGAAGCCGGTGGTGAATACGGCGTCGGCAGCCGCTACCCGCAGGTCGCAGGCCAGCGCCAGCGATAGTCCGGCCCCCGCAGCGGCGCCGTGGATGGCCGCCAGCACGGGTTTTTCCAGGTTGGCGAGGCCCTCCACCACCGACTGGTAGTTGCGCAGGTGGGCCTTGTAGGAGATGCGCTGGCCCTCGAACTCGCGCAAATCCTGACCCGAGCAAAAGCCGCGGCCTGCGCCGCGCAGCACCACCACGCGCACCTCGGGCGCGGGGGCTTCTTTGGCCAGCACCTTGCCCAGCTCCTTTAGCATTTCTGTTGTCAGGGCGTTGATGGCCTCGGGCCGGTTCAGGGTGAGGGTCAGGATGCCCTCCTGGAACTCTTTGAGTAAGACGCTCATGCTGCCTCCACAATGAATCTTGAGGGGCCGGTTATTTGCCTTTCCATACCGGCCTGCGTTTCTCTACAAAAGCTGTGGTACCCTCCTGTTTATCCTCGCTGCCAAAGGCAATCAGGAAGTTGCTGCGCTCGAGGCCCAGTCCGTTTTCCAGGCTCATATCCTGTGCCCGGTTCACCGCATCCTTGGCCAGTCGCGCGGCCAGGGGCGCCCGCTCTGCAATGGTCTGGGCCAGCTCGAGGGCCTCCTCCAGGTACAGCTCTACCGGAACCACCCTGTTCACCAGCCCATGCTGCAAGGCCTCCCAGGCCGAGAGCACCCGTCCGGCCAGAATCACTTCCATAGCCAGGTACTTGCCGACCTGCCGGGTGAGGCGCTGGGTGCCTCCGCCGCCGGGAATGATGCCCAGGTTAATCTCGGGCTGGGCAAACCGGGCGGTATCGGAAGCCACAATCAGGTCGCAGATCATGGCCAGCTCGCAGCCCCCGCCGTAGGCGAACCCCGAAACCGCCGCAATGAGGGGTTTGCGAACCTTGCGCAGGCTCTCGTACTGGTCGGCCCGGAGCCCCCGCATCAGGTCGCTCAGGCTGGTCTGTTGAAACTCTGTGATGTCGGCTCCGGCGGCAAAGGCCCGCTCGTTGCCGGTGATAACCATAGCGCCGATGGCTTCGTCCTGCTCGAAGGCCCCAATGGCCTGGGCCAGTTCGCGCAGGGTCGCGGTATTGAGGGCGTTGAGCTGCTTGGGCCGGTTGAGCTTCACCAACCCTACACGCCCGTGGGTTTCGACCAGAATGTTCTCGTACATAAGGCTCCTAAGGTTTTATGCCAACTTTATTCGAACGCGCATCCTATGGGCCAGCCATGTCAAAGACCTGCACACGCCTCGCAGAGCCTTTGGCTTTGAGCTTTCGGCCCTGGGTGTGGCCGAGATTGGGGGTTCGTCAAAGCTGAGAGTTAAGGTGAAGTTGGTATTACTTGAGCCGCTCTGCTGGAAACCGCTCGTTTTCCCAGACGTCCATAAAGGCGGTACCTGCGGCCAGCCTGGCGCTGTGGGGCACGCCGCCGGGAATGTGGTAATAATCGCCTTTGCGAAAGACCTTTCGCTCGCCGCCAATGAGGAACTCTACCTCACCCTCCAGCACCACGCCCCACTGTCCGTCGTGGGCGTGCTCGGGGACATAGGTTTCCTCCTGCACCTGGGCAAACCCCACCTGCCCCTTGTGCCCCGAGAGCACCGCCATATCCATACCGGGCCAGATTTCCACCTGCTTGAAGGCTTTGAACCACTCTGGAAAGACGCTCATGTTTTTGACCTCGGTCTAAAGCTTATCGCTTAGGCCAAGCTCCCTACAACCGCCCGGTTTTGCTTTGGGCATCGGCTATCTGCTATTGGCTATCGGATGCAGGCATGTTAGCATTCTGTGCTAGTTATGGCGCTGATTGTTCAGAAATACGGTGGAACCAGTGTGGGCGACCTCGAGCGCATCCACAAGGTAGCCCAGCGCATCCACCGCTACCTCGAGAAAGGCCACCGGATAGCGGTGGTGGTCTCGGCTATGGGCCGCATGACCGATGAGCTGATTGCTCTGGCCAAGCGGGTCAACAAACGCCCGCCCCAGCGGGAGCTGGACATGCTGACCACCATCGGCGAGCAGCAGTCGGTGGCCTTGCTCTCGATGCAACTGAGTGCCATGGGTATTCCGGCACGGGGCTTTACCCAGCACCAGATTGGCATCACCACCGATGGGCGCTTTGGCGATGCCCGCATTCTGCGGGTGGAGCCCAGGCTCATCCGGCAAGCGCTGGATAGGGGCGAGGTGGCAGTGGTGGCGGGCTTTATGGGCACCACCCCCGAAGGCGAGCTCACCACCCTGGGGCGGGGCGGCTCCGACACCACGGCGGTTGCTCTGGCCGCGGCCCTGGGGGCTCAGGAGTGCGAGATTTTTACCGATACCGAAGGGGTCTATACCACCGACCCCCACGCCATTCCCGAGGCCCAGAAGCTCAGCAAAATCGGCTACGACCAGATGCTCGAGATGGCCGCGTTGGGGGCGCGGGTGCTGCACCCCAGGGCGGTTTACTACGGCAAACGCTACGGCGTGAAAATCCACGTGCGCAGCAGCTTTTCCTATAACCCTGGCACCTTAGTGACGGAGGATGGTATGGAACTTGATCGCCCTGTGACGGGGGTGGCCCTCGACGACGAAATTGCCCAGATTGGCCTGGTAGGCATTCCCGATCGGCCCGGCATCGCAGCCCAGGTCTTTGAAGCGCTGGCCCGCAAGGGGGTGGCGGTGGACATGATTATTCAGGGGGTTCCCGGTCACGAGGCCAGCCGTACCCAGATGGCTTTCACGGTCAACCAGGACTTTGCCGAGGAGGCCATGGAGGCCCTCGAGCCCGTTCTGGCCGAAATTAGCGGCGAGGCCCAGCTTCGGCGCGACATCTGCAAAATTTCCATTGTGGGGGTGGCCCTGGCCTCCACCCCCGGCATTCCGGCCCGCATGTTCCAGGCGCTCTCGAGCGTGGGCGCCAACATAGACATGATTGCGACCAGCGAGGTGCGGATCTCCGCCATTATCCCCTTGCAGTCGGCGGAGGCTGCCCTGCGGGCTGTGCACAGCGCTTTTGAGCTGGACAAGCCGGTAGTAGGCTAGCCCAGGGGTCAGGCCATCCCAGGGCGCAGCAAGGAGCCGTATGAGCGAATCCCAAGGTTATTCGGGCAAGCAGTACCTGACCTGGCAGGACATCACCAACCTGGTTTCCAGGCTGCTGGGCCAGGTCAACCCCAACGACTTCGACTGCATTCTGGCCGTTACCCGGGGCGGCATGATTCCGGCCTGCCTGGTTTCCGAGGCCACCGACCAGCGCAACATCCTGACCGCGGCGGTGATGTTCTACACCGATGTGGGCGAGACCATCAAAGACCCGGTTTTTCTGCAGTTTCCCTCCGATAGCCTGCTCTACGGCAAGCGCATTCTGATAGTGGACGACGTCTGGGACTCGGGCAAAACGGCGGTGGCGGTGCGGGAGCGTATCAAAATAGCGGGCGGTCAGCCACAGGTGGCGGTTTTGCACTACAAGCCCCGCAAAAGCCAGTTTCCGGGCGATGCCCCCGACTACTTTGCCGCCGAGACCGATGCCTGGATTGTGTACCCCTGGGACCCGGCGCAGGGCTGGACGACCCTGGGACAGGGAGCCGGTCGGGCCTGAAGATTGCCTGGGTACAGATTAACTTCAATTTAGCCAGGGATGAGGGCGCACAACCGTGCGCCCTTTGCATATATTCTGAAACTCGAGCCTTACTTGATCAACCCCAGTTGCAGCACCGCATCCCGCTCTTCGGCTAGCTCCCGGGCAGTGGCGTCCATCTTGCTACGGCTAAACTCGTTGATGTCCAGTCCCTGAACAATCTCAAAGTCGCCATTCTTGCAGACGCAGGGGTAGCTGTACACCAGCCCCTCGGGGATGCCATAAGAGCCGTCGGAGGGGATGGCCATGCTTACCCAGTCGCCCTCGGGGGTGCCCAGCGCCCAGTCGCGCATGTGGTCAATGGCCGCGCTGGCCGCCGAGGCTGCGGAGGATGCGCCTCGAGCCTCGATAATTTCCGCGCCGCGCTTGGCCACTTTGGGAATGTAGGTGTTGGCGTACCAGTCGTGGTCACCCACCAGTTCATAGGCGCTTTTGCCCCCCACTTCGCAGTGGTAGAGGTCGGGGTATTGCGTTACCGAGTGGTTACCCCAGATGGTCATTTTCTTGATTTCGGTGACGGGCACCTTGAGGCGGGCCGCCAGTTGGGAGATGGCCCGGTTGTGGTCCAGGCGGGTCATGGCGTGAATCTGGCGGGGGGAGAGGTTGGGGGCGTTTTTGTAGGTAATCAGGGCGTTGGTGTTGGCGGGGTTCCCCACCACCAGCACCTTTACGTGTCTGCGGGCGTTGTCCGAGAGAGCCCGGCCCTGGGCCGTGAAGATAGCCCCGTTGGCCTGGAGTAAGTCCGCACGTTCCATGCCCTGTTTGCGCGGCATGGCCCCAACCAGCAAGGCATAGTCGGCGTCGCCAAAGGCCACGTTGGGGTCGTCGGTAGCCACAATACCCGCCAGGGTGGGGAAGGCGCAGTCCTCGAGCTCCATAATCACCCCATTGAGGGCCTTGAGGGCCGGGGTGATTTCCAGCAGTTGCAAGATGACCGGTTGATCCTTGCCCAGCATCTCGCCCGAGGCGATGCGAAACAGCAAGCTGTAGCCAATCTGACCGGCTGCACCGGTTACCGCGACTCTGACAGGGGATTTCATCGGTAAACTCCTTTCGGGGGCCAGTGCCCCGCTTAACCGCTCACGATAATAACGCGCTTCAACTGAGAATAGCGAGGACGAAGCCTGGGGGTAGCTACACCAGCGCAAAAACCCGTGCGGTTCCTACCACTAGACCCTAACAATGCTCTGGCTTTAGCATGGGCCGTATGACGGTGAGTCGCTATTACGATGTCAAGCGAGATGAGCGAGGCAAGCGTTACCTGGAACCATTTGTCCAGGGTTCATTGCTCCTGGGGCTGCCCCTCCTGAACAAGGGAACCGCTTTTACCCACGAGGAGCGCAAAGCGCTGAGGCTCGAGGGTCTCCTGCCCCCCCACGTGACCAGCCTCGAGGAGCAAAAGCAGCGCAACTACCGCCGCTACCGCCTGATTGAAAACGACCTGGAAAAACACATCTTCCTGCGCAACCTGCAAGATCGCAACGAGGTGCTCTTTTTTGCCCTCTTTGCCGACCACATGAGCGAAATGCTGCCCATCCTCTACACCCCAACGGTGGGCGAGGCGGTCAAGCAGTTTTCCCATATTTACCGCTTCCCCAGGGGCTTTACGGCCTCTACCGACAACATCCACGAAATTGACGAGGCCCTGTCCAACGTCCCCCTCAATGATGTGCGCCTGGCGGTGGCCACCGATTCTTCGGCCATTCTGGGCATCGGTGACCAGGGGTTTGGTGGCATGGCCATCTCCATCGGCAAGCTGGCCATTTATACGGCGGCGGGCGGGCTGGGCCCCGACAAAGCCCTGCCGGTGGAGCTGGATGTGGGCACCAACCGGGCCGACCTGATCAACGACCCCCTCTACCTGGGGGTGCGTCACCGGCGGCTTTCCGGCGACGAGTACTACGCCTTCATGGACCGCTTCGTGGAGGCTTTTCGCCGGCGTTACCCCAACGCGGTCATGCAGTGGGAGGACTTTGGCAAGGACACCGCTTTCACGGTACTCGAGCGCTACCGCAAGGTGCTTCCCTCCTTCAACGACGACATCCAGGGCACCGGCGCGGTCACCCTGGCCGGGGTCTTGTCGGCCTGCCGGATCAAGGGCCAGCACCTCTCCGATCAGCGCATCCTGGTTTATGGGGCCGGGGCCGGGGGCGCGGGGGTCGCGCAGGCCATTCTGGATGGTCTCATGCGAGAGGGTTTGAGCGAGGCCGAGGCCAAGGAGCGCCTGTTCGTGCTCGACTCGAAGGGCTTGTTGCTCAGCAGCCGGAGCATGGAAGACTACAAGAAAAAGTTCGCCAAAGACCCGGCCCTGGTTCAGGGCTGGCACTTCGAGGGCGAGGCTCCCAATTTGTACGAAACCATCGTTAATGCCAGAGTGACGGTTTTGCTGGGCCTGTCGGGGCAGCCGGGTTCCTTTACCGAGCCCATCGTGCAGGCCATGCTGGCCCACACCGAGCACCCGGTTATTTTCCCGCTCTCCAACCCGACTAGTTCGTCGGAAGCTTTTCCAGAAGACATCCTGCGCTGGACCCAGGGTAAGGCCCTGGTGGCTGCCGGGAGCCCCTTTGCCCCGGTGGAACTGGGGGGCCAAACCTACGCAATAGGCCAGGGTAACAATGCGTTTGTGTTCCCCGGTCTGGGCTTTGGTACGGTGCTGTCCAAGGCCAGGGAAGTCTCGGATGACATGGTGCTGGAAGCAGCCTATGCCCTTTACAACTACACCAGCAAGCACCACCCCGACCGTGTATACCCCCCTACTTCCGAGTTGCGGGAGGTGAGCCAGTACGTGGCCTCGAGGGTGATTCGCCAGGCCATGAAGGAGGGGCTCGCACGTGAAGAGCGCCTAATGGGCCTCAATATGGAGGCCATTCAGGCTTACGTGGCCGAGCGGTTCTGGCAGCCCAAATATCTGCCCTTCAAACTGGCTAAAAACGATTCCTAGCCAGTGACCTGGATTCAAGGCGGTCTGCTCGACCTATGACGAGGGGCCGTTCTTACCGTGCTGTACAGGATAACTGAAATAAATGACAAAATTTGGTATAGATTTTCGTATACTTTATATGTCAAGGGCTTTTAGCCCGCTTTGTATATGGATAAAAAAGACCGCCCCGTGTACATCATTTCGGTTGCAGCCGAACTGGTGGATATGCACCCCCAGACCCTGCGGTTGTACGAGCGCAAAGGCCTCATTCAGCCCAAGCGCTCGGGGGGCAAGACCCGCCTGTACTCGGAACGGGATGTTGAGAAACTTCGGGAAATTCGCCGTCTGACCCAGGAGCTCGGGGTCAACCTGGCGGGGGTCGAAGAGATCATGAAACTGCGCGATGAGCTATGGACGCTCGAGCAGCGCTTTCGGGAGGAAGCTGAACGCCTCAAGGTAGAACTCGGCGAGAAGCTGGAAGCCTTCAAGACCCCCCCAGCCCTGCCCGCCCCCGGCGAGGGCAAGAAAAAAATCAACGAGAAGGAGCGGCCTGTCTATATCATCTCGGTGGCCGCCGACATTGTGGGAATGCACCCCCAGACCCTGCGCCTGTATGAGCGGGAGGGCCTGGTTGCGCCCAGCCGAACCTCCGGCAAGACCCGCCTCTACTCTGAACGAGATGTGGAAAAACTAAAGGAAATCCGCCGTCTTACGCAAGAATTGGGCGTTAACCTGGCTGGGGTAGAGGAGATCATCCGCCTGCGTGACGAGCTAGATATCCAGCAAAACCGCCTCGAGTCGGAAATAGCCCGCTTGCGACTGGCCCTGTTGCGCGAACTGACGCCGCAAAAAAGCGAGCTGCAGAAGAAGGCGAAAAACACGGCAGGCTAGCCGAAAGCCGAAGGCCGAAAGCATTGGCGATGTCGCCTTGTGTTGGTTCATGGCAAACTTTAGGCTCACCGTAGCTTCAACGGAAGCCTTAGTGCATAGGCCAGCCCTGTAAACACGGTCAAGCCCGCCAGGCCGCCAGCGGCCAGTGGCAGGAGGTTCTGCCAAAAGAAGGCTGGTATGCCAAACTGTATCGCTACCGTGTAAGCTACCCAGCCGGCGGGCAATGCTGCCAGCACGGTTTTTCCCACTACCCGCCCCACCTCGGTGGGGGTAACCATTTGAAAAGCCTGCAAGCGCCGGGTGTAAATGACCAGGCCCAGCCAGCCGGCGATGGCCGTGGCCAGGTTCAGCACAAACAGACCCTGTTCACGGAACAGCCAGTAGCCAAAGGTGTTCAGTAGCGCCACCATTACCGTTACGCTGACCGCCTGACCCACCTGCCCCACCGCGTAGAAGCCGCGCAGCAGCAGTTGATTCAAGCCCCAGGGTAGCAGGGCCAGGCCCAGCGCCATTACGGTCTGGGTGGTGAAGGCCCGGTTGGCGTCGGAGAAGTTGGCGGTAATGGCATAAAGCGTGCCCACCACCCAGGGAGCCAGCGCAACCATCATGGCGGCCGCAAAGGCCAGGGGAACCGCCAGCCGGGCCATCATGCGGCGGAGCAGCTCGCGGGCTGCCGGTAGGTCGCCGCCGCCCGCCAGTGCAGAGAGCCGGGGAAAGGCGGCCATGGCGGGCGAGACGGCCAGCAAACCCAGGGCGGTGGTAAAGATGAGCTCTCCATTTTGGAAGCCCGTGACGGCGGCTGAAGGGTAGGCGGCCAGAATGCTGAGCAAGACCAGGTTTAGAAACTGCCGTACGGAGGTGGTGAAGGCAAAGGGCCCGATGCGGGCCAGGGCCAGGCGGAAGGCCGGGTGCCATTTGAACTCGAGCCCATACCCCCTAAGGGCGGGAAGCTGTACCAGGGCTTGCAGTGCGCCCCCCAGCGTGACCGAGAGGCCCAGGGCCACCACACTGCTGGGAAATAGCAGCATGAGCACGATGGAGCCCACATTGAAGGCGATGGGGCTGAAGCTGGTAAGGCCAAAGCGCTCGTCCGACTGGAGCATGGAGGAAAAGAGCGAGGCCATCGAGATGGAGAGCAAAAAAGGCATCACCAGGCGGATCATGAGCACCAACTGCTCGAAGACCGCCGGGTCGCGCAGGGGGCTGGCCTGGGCCAGGGACAGTTCGGAGAGCCACAGCAGGGCGCTGGCAATCTGGGGGGCGAATACCAGGCCCAGGCCCAGGATGACCAGATTAACCCCCAACAAAAAAGCGCCAAAACGTCGGGCGAACACCTGGGCCTCTGCCGCTGGCAGGCTGGTGAGCACCGGAATCAGTGCGTTCTGGATGGCCCCCTCGGCCAGCAGTTCGCGCAGCAGGTTGGGAATGCGGTACGCCACCCAGAAGGCATCCTTGAGGGTATCGGGCAGGGGTAGGTTGGTCAGGATGGTCTGGCGCACCTGACCCAGCAGGCGGCTGGACAGGGTACCGGCCATGACCAGGAAGGTGTTGCGAACGATGCGGGACATGAGGAAGGTTCAGCCAGTCGAATGCTCGCGTTGTGCAGTATGGCCGAAGGCAAGCCAGAAAAAGGATACCCTGAAACCTGAGCCTTGCTGCATCGGGCCCATTCCCCGCTAATCCCGCCAGCGCACTCTGCTCCCGGCAGGCGACTTCTCGACCTGCAAGCGGGCGGGCAGGCGTTCGGCCAGGGCTTCCACGTGGGTCACGATGCCGACCAGGCGGCCCTGGGTGGGGAGGGCTTCCAGTATTCCGGCGACCTGCTCGAGCGTTTCGGCATCGAGGGTTCCGAAGCCTTCATCCAGGAAAAGCGCCCCGATTCTGCCCCGCGAGAGATGCTCCGAGAGGGAAAGGGCCAGTGAGAGGCTGGCCATAAAGCTCTCGCCGCCCGAAAGGGTTCGCACCGGGCGAAGGGAGTCCGTCCAGCGGTCGAGCACCCTGTACTCGCCCTCCTCGAGGCGCAGGCTGTAGCGGTTTTGCGAGAGGGACTGCATCAGTTCGGAGGCCCGGCTCAGCAGGCCAGACTGGTAGCGCTCCAGCAAGAAGTCCTGGAAGCGGTCGCCCTTGAGATCCTGGGCCAGTTGTTCCCAGAGGTCGGTTTGTTTGTCCAGCTCAGCTTTTTCCTTCTGGGCCTGGCGTTTTCGGACAAGCTGTTTTTGTAGCCGATCCAGGTCGGTTTTTTTGCCCCCGAGGCGTTTTTTGGTCTCATCCAGGGAGGCTTTGAGCCCAGCCACGTGATTTATTTGCTCCGATACCTGCGCGGGTGTTATGGGAACCTGGCCATTCAGGGCTTGCTCGAGCTTGCCGAGCAGGGAGGCAATTTCCACCCCTTCACGTTCGTGCTCCTTGAGCTTTTTTTGCAGCGCCGCCACCTCTGTGGGGCTCAGACGGGCCTTTTGCACCGCCTCTGGCCCCGCGAACCCTGCCTCTTTCAGCAGAACCTGCACAGCCCGTTCCTGCTCTCCCAGGCTGGCTTGTAGAACCCGCACAACCTCGGCTTGGCTCGAGACCGTACTCTTCAGGTCGCTTTGCCGCTTTTCCATTTCGGCCACCTTCTGGGCCAGGGCGCGAGCGGACTCGAGGGCTTGCTGAAGTGCCTCCACATAGACCGCAACCTCGCGGTTTTCCGTGATGGCACGAATTTCGTCGGCCAGCCCTGCCAGGCGCTGTGTGCGCTCCTCTTTGACCTGTTCGAGCGTACCCAGACCGGCCACCTGGGCCTGCAGGTCGGCGAGTTCGGTGGCGGCTTCTTGGAACTCGTTTTGCAGCGTTTGGAGCTGTACTTGCAGTTTGGGTAGGCGTTGCTGCAGATCCTCGAGGCGCTTTTGCTTGGCCTTGAACTCGGCTCGCAGATCGGTAAGCGTGGCCTCTAGCTGCTCGATCTGGGCTTGAAGAGCCTGTAGGTTGGCTTGCGATTTGGTAGGGGGTAGGGTCTTTACCGGGTGTCCGCAAAGCGGGCAGGGCTCACCCACCTGGAGATGGGCATGGTACTGAGCAATCCCCTGGTGCAACTTTTCACGCTCGAGAGTCTGTTTGGTTTCCTCCAGCCTGGCTTTGTCCTTCTGGCCGGTTTCTTTGAGGGTCTGGATTTCCGCCTGCAGCGCCAGGATGGAAGCCTGTTCCTTTTGCAGCTCTTGGGTGGCATTTTGCAGGCGCTCCTGGGCCCGCGCTGCTTTGGTGTGGGCTTTGTCCAGCTCGCCAAATAAGCGCTCGGCATCGCGCAAGGCGTCCAGGCGTTCTTCCTCAAACGGGAGCGGGCGTTCGTGGTAGAGACGTAAGCTGCCGCCATAGCGCTTCAGGCTGGCTTCCTTGGACTTGAGCAGCGGAATCTGGTGCTGCCTTTGCTCGAGCGCGGCTAACTCTTCGGGGCGGTGCTGGGTGCGAAAGCGCTCGAGCTCGGCCTCGAGCGCCTCCATGGCTGACTGGTCGCGCTTCAGGGCGTTCTCCTTTTGCCGGAGGTCGTTCTGGGCGGCCTGGAGGGCTTCTAACTGCGGCCAGATGCGCTCGGCTTTTTCGGCCCGAAGGAGCCTGTCGGCAGTTTCGGCCATGCGCGCCTGCTCGCTTTGCCAGGTGGTGTGACGGCGGCGCAGGGCCTCGAGTTCGGCAAACTGCTTCTGGCGTTCCTCCAGGGTACGCAGGGTTTGTTCGGCACTCTGAAGCTGGCTACCCAGGTCGCGCTCGCTACGCTCGAGACCCTCGATTTCCTCCCGGATGGCCGAAACCTGCTCTTCCTCGGCCTCCGCCAGCGCATCGAGTTCGCCTTGCAAGCGGGCCCGTTCCTCGCCCAGGGTTTTGAGCCGGGCGGCTACCCGCTCCCGCATGGCCTTGAGCGATTCCAGGCCGTAGAGCTTGATCAGGGTTTCGCGGCGCTCTCTGGGCGAGCCCCGCAGGAACAGGTCGAACTGGCCCTGGGGCAACAGGATGGCGCGGGTAAAGGTCTCGTAGTCCATGCCCAGAATTTCGGCCAGCTTGGCGTCGAGCTCCTTGACCTTTTCGGAGGCGGGGTGGGTTTTCCAGTCGGTGTGCAGGAGATACTCGAGGCGGTTCTGGTTCTCCTTGCCCACCACCCGCACCACCCGCCAGGTCTGTTCTCCCAGGGCAAAGGTCAGCTCCACTTTGGCCGAATCGGCCTGGGGGTGTTTCAAATCCTTCAGGCCCGTCGAACCGATGCGCGGCGTGGTCTTGTAGAGCGCATAGGTCATGGCATCGAGCAGGGTGCTCTTGCCCGAACCGGTCTGGCCGGTGATGGCAAACAGCTCCACATCATCGAAGCTGATTTCCTGTGCTTCGGCGTAGGCGCCAAAGCCTTCAATACGCAGTTTGAGCGGTCTCATAAAAAAGTTGGGAAAGAAGGGGCAGGGGCGGATTACTGATTGCCTGCGGCGTGTACCTCTTCGTAGACCTGCCTGAAAGCGTCCAGCAACTCGGGGCTGGCCTCGCTTGAGCTGGCCTCCTGACGGTACTGGGCATACGCCTCCACCCAGTCCAGGTTTTCCACCGCTACCGCGGCCGATACAGCTTCCTCCTGTTCGGGGGTGTGGAACTCGACCTCGAGCAAATCCGGTAGCTCTTTGAACATGCGTTCGCGCAGGGCTGGGTTGCCCTTTCCTTCAATTACCACCTTGCTGTAGCCCTGGAAGTCCCGAATTTCGTTCCAGCGCCGATCCAGCGAGTCCCGGCTGACCCGGAAGGTCTTGAGGGGTTTGCCCCAGCGCTCGCTCACCTCGTGCACCTTGGGGGGTTGCCCTGGCTTCACCTCCACAATGAGCGCCCCCCTGGGGCTGTTCTCGCTCTCGCCAAAGTCGAGCTGGATGAGCGACCCCGCATACCAGGCCACGGGAGACTCGCTTACCTGTTGCTGACGGTGCAAATGCCCCAGCGCCACATAGCTCAGGTTCAGGGGAAAATGCGAGGCCGGAAGGGCGTAGCTGTTGGTGGTATAGAAAGTGAACTCGCCCCCGCCCAGCCTGGCACCTTCTACGGTCAGGTGGGCCATGAACAGGTTGATGTCGGCATCACAGCCTCGCGCAAGGTGGGCAATGACCTGGCGCATACCCTCGGAGTAGATGCCCTTCCACTGGGAGGTGTCGCCACTCAACAGATGGTGTGCCTTAACCAAACGGCGCTCCGAGAGGAAGGGGAGCAGGGCTACCTTGGCCCCGTTGCTCCTGGCAACCCCCCCCTCCTCGACAAAGCGCAGGTTGCCAAACACGGTAGCGCCGGTGAGCGAGAGCAGGGGGGAGAGGGCCTCGAGGCGTTCGCGGCTGTCGTGGTTACCGGCAATTACCAGGGCCGGAACATTGCGCTCGCGCAACCCCATAAAAAACTCGAACGCCGCCGCCTCGGCCTCAGTAGAGACGATGCTCCGGTCAAATAGATCGCCCGCTACCAGAACCAGGTCTATTCGTTCGGAGCGCACCAGGCGCAGCAATTCCTGCAAGGCTTGGCGAATCTCCGGGGTTCGCTCGCGCCCTTTGAGCACTTTGCCCAGGTGCCAGTCTGCTGTATGCAGAATCCGCATGGGCTGATTGTACTTTTCCTGGCGCGTTTTGGGTATTTTTTAGGCCGAAGGCTCGAGGGTCAAACCCTGCCAAGAAAGGCGTCGAAATCCTTTTTGGATGTATGTTTGGCTGGCTGGGCTATGGGCTATCTATAATCCGCGTTCTATTCAGGCCACCACCAGCGGCTTCTCGAGCGGCTTCTCGGCCAGGGCTGCCTTGGTGCTCTCGATGGCCACCTCGATCATGTCGTCGGTGGGCTCGCGCACGGTGAGCATCTGGAACTTGAAGCCAATCCAGCGGAACAGCCGGGAGATGGGGTCCTGGTGGGCCGCCGAGTAGCGCAACACCTCAAACGAGACTGCCGCCACCACCGGAATCATCAGCAGGCGCGGGATGATCCAGTACCAGGCCACCGTGAGGGGAGGGAAGAAGCTATAGACGAAGACCCCCACCACCGCCGTAAAGGCGATAAAACTGGTGCCGCAACGGGGGTGGTAGGCCGGCTGGGCCCGCACGTTTTCCACAGTGAGCTCGAGGCCCTTCTCGTGGGCCGCAATGGCCTTGTGCTCGGCCCCGTGGTACATGAAGAACCGCTGCATGTCCTTCATGCGGCCAATAAAAACCAGATAGCCAATCAGGATGGCGGTCTCGAACAAGCCCGCTACCACGTAGAACAAAAAGCGAAACCGCTCCTCGTCCACCAGCAAGCCTGCCAGCCGGGCGGGTAGCCAGACAAACAGCGCCAACCCAATCACCAGCGAAACCGCCAGGGTGCCGTACATGGCTGCCCCAGAGATTTTCTCCTCTTCTTCACCCGCCAGCTCACCGCTGCGCGAGAGCGATTTGTAGGAGATGCTCATGGCATCCCACAGGGCTACCACGCCCCGAATCAGGGGCAGCCGGGCCCAGGGGTATTTTTTGGTCAGCGCGACCTCTTCGTGCCGCTCCACATGAATCTGGCCGTTGGGCAGCCGGACGGCCAGCGCCCAGGCATCGGCGGCTTTCATCATGACCCCCTCGAGGGCCGCACTGCCTCCCAAAGCAGCCTGATTCAGAAAAAACCCCAGTTTGCGAAAAAGTTGTATGGCTCTAACCATTACCTTCATCCGATTCATCTTAGCCCATTGTGACGACCACACGACAGAGCGGCATGAGAAGGGGTGTCAAACCTGGTAGATGACCATTGAATTGAGCGTTGTAAAGGTAGCCGCACAGCCTAAAGGGAAAGTCGGCGAGAAGGCTCACCAACCCATCTCTCATGCGAACCGCCGTCTTTGCGAGGAGGCCAGAGGCCGACGAAGCAATCCAGGAGGTGTTTGCCAATCTACCGGCTGGTTAGGGCGATCTGGATTGCTTCGCATCCTGCGGATGCTCGCAATGACTTCCCGTTTTTCAGAGAAAATGTAGAGGCATCTATACGACTGTATGACTTGAATACTGCTGAACCACTGTCCAGAACAGCACAGCCGATTTTTGAGGGGTTGCCCGACCCGGTATTGACCCGCCGGTCAGTTTGCCTCAGTGATATGTTATAGTTCCCACATTATGGAACTTACACTCAAGTCTGCACGGCGCTTCGTGGACGAGATTCCTGTACCCCTGGCGGTGGTGGGGGTATGGGGCGGTGAGTTGAGCGAGGAAGGGCAAAAGCTGGATGCCAGGTATCGCGGTGCCCTCAGCAAGATGATGGATGAGCTCCACTTCAAGGGGGAGTTCGGCGAGACCCTGCTGGTTCCTCTGGGCGCAAGGCGTACCGAGGAAAGAGCCCCTGGCTTTGCTCTGCTGTTTGGCCTGGGTAAAAAACGCGGGGTCAGCCTGGAAACCGTGCGAAAGGCAGGTGCCAAACTGGTGCAGGAGATTACCCGTCTCGGTTTCAAAGAAGCCGTTACCGAAGCTTTCCTCTCGGACAAGTTTGGCAAGCAGGAAGCCAGCTATGCCCTGGCCGAAGGAGCTTTGCTAGGGGGCTACACCTGGAACAAATACAAGACCAGCAGCCCCTCCGGTAAACGGGGCGAAAAACTACGTTTGTGGCTGGCCCGTTCCTCGGGGCCTGCCGTAGACCGGGCCGAGATTGTGGCCGAGGCGGTCAACTATGCCCGCGATCTGGTCAATGAGCCGCCCAACATCCTGACCCCGGCAGAATTGGCCAAGCGGGCTGCCGAAATGGCCCAGGAGCTGGGGCTTGCGGTAGAGATTTGGGACGAAAGCCAGATCCGGCAGGCCGGAATGGGGGCCTTTTACGGAGTAGCCCAGGGCTCGGCCAACCCACCGCGTTTTATTCAGCTAACCTACAAGCCCCAGGCCCCTTCGGGGCGCACGATCGCCCTGGTAGGCAAAGGGCTGACCTTCGATACGGGCGGCTACTCCCTCAAGCCCTCCGAAAGCCAGATCACTATGAAGTGCGATATGGCCGGGGCCGCCGCCGTGCTGGGAGCCATGCGGGCCATTGCCAGGCTCCAACCTTCGGTAGAAGTGAGAGCCTACGTAGCCGCCGCAGAGAACATGATCTCGGGCACGGCCTACCGGGTCTCCGATGTGCTCACCAGCCTCTCGGGCAAAACCATCGAGATTCTCAATACCGATGCCGAAGGCCGCCTGACCCTGGCCGATGCCATTACCTATGCCGACCGGCAGGGTGCAGAGGCCATCGTCGAACTATCTACCCTGACCGGTGCTTGCGTAGTTGCACTGGGCGAAAAGGTGGCGGGTCTCTTTGCCAACGATGCCCGCTGGGGCCGTGAGGTGCAGGAGGCTGCCGAGCGAGCGGGCGAAAAAGTATGGCCGCTGCCCATGGAAGAGGAGTACCTCGAGGCCCTCAAGTCCAGCACCGCCGACCTGAAAAACACCCACGGGAAGAGCCGCTACGCCGGGGCCATCAATGCCGCATTATTCCTGGGCGAGTTTACCGAAAAGCCCCTGGTGCACCTGGATATTGCCGGCCCAGCCTATACCGAAAAAAGCCATGCCCTGGGCCCTGCGGGGGGCACGGGTTTTGGGGTTCGCACGCTGGTTGAACTGTTGGGGGGGTAGCGCCCTGCTGCTGCCACCAGCCCAAGTATGGTTCAAAGGGCCAGTACCACCTCTCCAGGATTGACGGAGGCTCCTGTCCAGGAATCTGTTGCGCTGCACGCCAGGTGCATGGTCAGCGCGGATTGTGCCGGGGGCGAAGCTCCTGGCCTCGAGGCTCGTCTCGGGTGGTATTTGCCACCCCGATTTTGTTGTACCTGACCCGATGCGGCTTGATAGGAAAAGAGGCTTCAAAAAAAACTACGGCGCCGGGTACATCCTGCACACTACTGGCATTCCGGGCATACTCCGCGCAGCTCGAGGCGGGCTTCTTCCACAAACCAGCCATTTTTGGCTTCTATCGCTTTTTTGATGGGCTCGGGATCGAACTCAGGTAAATCCTTGACCAGCACATCTTCTATATTTCCGCACTGGAGGCAGAAAAGATGGTGGTGCCGCTCATCGAAGCCATCGTAGCGGGTATTGCCCTTTTGATCCTTGAACTCCCACAAGAGACCCGAGTCACGTAGCACCTGGAGGTTCAGGTAGACCGTTGAGAGCCCGATACTGTAGCCTTTCTTTTTCAGAGCTTGGTACAGCTCTTCTGGGGTAGGGTGGGTGCTTTTGCGGTCGAGGTGGGCCAGTATTCGTTCCCTGGGCAAGGTATGGCGCAATCCCACTGCCTTTAACCGCGACCTGTAGCTTTCCCGCTCTTTGGTCTTTGCCATCTTCGACCCCCTTGTACAACTTTTATTACTATAAAACATTTTCAGAAAAAAATCACCATTGCGATAGTTATCGTATAATTTAGGGCTGAGGGGCTATATTTACAATGAACCCAGTCGGGGATTGCGGCGAAGGTCTACGGCGGGTTGTCTAACCTTGCCCCAAATTTGGAAGTGGGCAATTACGGGTTGGGTACTCGGAATTTGGCCGAGCGTTACATGGCAAATAACACCAGCACGCAACGGTGAAAGGTGATATACTGATTATGTTGTGGAGAGGCCAATTTACCGCTTCTTACATTTGGTTTTTGCGCTTGGAACGCTGCATCTGTTGGTCTTGCTTAGCCTAGAAGTACAGCGCCACGTTCAAACCCTGCAAGACATTGCAGCTGCCCAAATTCGCCTGGAGGAGCTTGGGCAGCGCAGCCAAAAACTCACCGACGAGCTTCAGGTAGCTGCCGATGCCCGCTACCGTGAGGGTTTAGCTCGACAGATGGGGTATGTGCACAAAGATGAGCTGCTCTACTTGCAAGCGCAGCCCAAAGTGACCCCAACCCCCAACTCTTCTAACTGAAAAAGTCTACCCGTGTACTTGGCCTCGATTCCTTGACCTGTTGTGCCTTGACAAGCAAGCCGACAAACCGACCGTACCGTTCATTCAAGATGGGCAATTCAAAGCAACCTACCTGGGAAGTCGTTACCCAGAACTGGTTCGGTCGGCAAATTTCAATTTCTTTCTAGTTCGGCATAGTATGAAGGCCGCATATGCTTGAACGGCTGACGGAACAATTTCTCGAGGATGAGGCACTCACTGATGGGCTATCCGATGAAGATGCCAGCGAGTTGGTGGGCTGGCTGATTGGTATAGTGGAAGATCTCGAGGCCGAGTCCAGCGAGATGCCCGAGCAATATGTGGGCCAGCTCAAGCGACTGGGACATGAACTGGCTCGAATAGCCCGCCGTTACAGCGTTCCGATTGAAGAGCTAATCGATTTGGTCGAGGTTGCCTGGGAAGAACCCGGTCAAGAACAATCCCCCAAACCCATGCAAGCCTGACGGGGGCCATAGAGCGCTTTACACACGTCTAATGCCATCCGGCTATAAGTAAGCTTTGTCCTGGACAGAACAGTGGCCGCCGTGATTGGTGGCCAGGGCTTTGAAGAGCGCGATAATCTCGATCATCAAAACATTAAGGTTTCTTAATATTGGTTGGTGCAAATGTAACGCGCTTGTAACGACGTAGGGTTTACTCTACAGGCATGAGCAGAGAGCATACATTGATAACTGAATTTAGTAGCACCCGGCCCTTCCGGGTTCGACCCCACCCGATGAGTAGCATTCGTACGTCGGTGCGCAACTGGCTGTTACCCGCCCCGATTGAATTCAGTGGCTGTGTGGCCATGCGCAACCAGGCTGGGCGCTCGCGCTCGAGGCATCTGGCCTAACGCCATTATTACGCCGGTAACTGCCCCGTGCCTCCCGGTGGCAGTTATTTTTTGCGTACCTGCTGAATGTGCCTTTTCCTACTGGTTTTGCCCATTGGGGCTGGCGAAATCAGCACCAATACGTACAGTCAGATCGGCATACAAAACGGCTTCTCCAGAAACCCTGTAGGGCACCCCGATGGCCTCCCCCAGCACCTGGGCCAGCTCCAGAGCGCCATTGGAGATCACCTCGCTGCGCGGGGGGGTACTCTCCACTTCACGCAACAGCACCCGCAACCCCAGTTCTCGTAGCTTGCGGCGCATCTCGATGGCGGCTGCCTCTTGAGGGGCTGCGTAGAGCACTACCGCTTGCTGTCCCTTCAGGTCCTCGAGGGTGGCCTGGACGGTCGCAGGCGTATTGCCAAAGTAGCGCTGCACCAGCTTGTCCAGTTCAGCCCGGTTGACCTCCCAGCCCTGGCCGAACTGGCCGGGGGTCAACAAGGAAACCAGTTGGGGCTGCTGGGCCGCGAAACCCATCAGGCTGGCAATCTGTTCACGGCTCAGGTCGGTACGGATGTTCTGCTCCACACTGGCTATGGCCTGGGGAATACGCAACAGGCCGGCTGGTGTCAGCAACTGTTGCTTGAGGGCGTTGAAGAAAGCCTGTTGCCGCTGAATGCGACCAATATCGCCCAGGGCATCGTGGCGAAAACGCAGATACCCTTCGGCCTGGATACCATTCAGGTGCTGGCAGCCTGGCTCCAGGTTGATGTCCAGCTTGGCGGCGGTATCCCGGTACTGCATGGGCTTTTCCACACAAACCGTGATGCCGCCCAGCGCATCCACGCCGTTGCGGATGGCCTCTACGCTCACGGCTACATAGCCGTCAATCTCAACGCCCGTGAGGTTGGTGACGACCTGCTTGGCCAGCTCGGGGCCGCCGAATTTGTTGGCGTGGTTGATGATGTACCAGCCGTAGTTGGGAATACGCACGTAGACGTCTCGGGGAATCGAGAGCACCGCGACACGTTTGGTACTGGGGTCGAAGCGCACCAACAGATTGACGTCCGAGAGGCCGCGAAAGTCTTCCGGGGCCCGTTGATGATAGTACTTGTACTCCGGTGCCACCCCCAGCACCAACACCGTGAGAGGCTGCTCCAGGTTGCGCGGTAATGCGCCAAAGCGCAAAAGTGGTTGCAATAGAGGATAGGCCCACCAGGCCGCCCCGGCCAGTAAAAGCAAAACCAACAAGGGAACGATACGCCGCATATCCTTGCCAGTCTAGCCTACTGCGGGTGAGAAAAGCCCAACTGCTTCAGTCCAGGGTGAAGCGGGGTTCCGACTCGTGCAGACGCACCCGGCGGATGATGCGCTGGTCGTGTTCGGTATCGTGGGTGCTGGCAATCACCGTCACGTAGTCGCGGATGGGGCTGCGCAGTACCTTTTTGGTCAAAACCTCTTCGACCTGGAAAATGCCCGCAGAGTTGTTCATGACCACCCGGATTTCTACCGGAACCTGTTCACCTTTCAAAATCTGTACCTCGTCCACTGCCAGGGCGCTGATGGAGTGGATGTCCACCGAACCCAGGGCAAAGGCCTTGCGCCCCCGGCCTTTGGTGATGTCGGTGCCGTCGGCCACCGCGGTGATGCCTGCCTCGATGGTGAGGGGTTCAGGCTCGAGGTCGTGGCAGTAGATGGAATGGAGCATGAAAGCCCTGAGCTCGATGCGCTGTTCGGGGTCGCGGTAGAGCTTTTCTAAAATTCTGTCCAGGATGGGAATAGCCAGCGTTACACTGAAGGACTCGTGGCGTGCGCGGTGTACCTGGTTGCCAATGTCGTGCAGCATGGTGGAGAGCAGCACGGTCAGGAAGGTGTCGTCGAGGTCGCCGACCCCGCTTTCCATCACATCGGGTTTGACCCCGTGGTCGGTGAGGAGTTGCAGGATAGTAACGCTGGCGGCCCCCGTCAAAAGCGCGTGCACCCGTCCGTGGTCGTTGTAACCCAGCTTGCGCACGGTGATGTAGTTGGCCATGTCCCAGTGGCCGCGGGCCTCGGCATCGGAGGTGAGCATCTCGTAGGCCGAGAGCGCCTTGGGATACCGCTGCAAACCCTCCCGTATGGCCAGGTCGGCCTCGACGTATAGCTTGGCTTTGGGCTGGGTGACCTGAACGGTGCGCTCGTTCATGACCGTACTGCCATCGCTCATACCCTGATGGTAGGGGCTAGAAAGGTGAGGGGCCGTGATAAAAGACACATGGGGAAGGGGTAAGGGTCGAGGGCCAGGCGCCTGGGGCCAAAAGTGGATGAGGGTCAAGGGTCAAGAGTTGAGGGCGGCCAATAACACACTGGTTTGTATCACCCTGCAACCCCGCAGGATTGCCCCATTACTCTCCCTTGAACTGCGCGGGGCGCTTTTCCAGGAAAGCCTGGGTACCCTCGCGCATGTCCTTGGTGGCACAGGCCAGGCCGAACAGGTCGGCCTCGATTTCCAGGGCCTCCTGCAAATCCAGGTTTTCGCCCCGTCCGACAGCTTCCTTGGCCAGCGCCAGGGCCACCGGGCCGTTTTTCAGGATGGCGGCGGCCAACTCTTTGGCGGTTTGCAAGGCATCCTCGCCCACCCGGTTAACCAGGCCCAGGCTCAGGGCCTCCTCAGCCGAGACATGGCGACCAGTAAAAATCAGGTCGAGCGCCCTGCCCCGGCCTACCAGGCGCGGCAGACGCTGGGTGCCGCCAAAGCCGGGGATGATGCCCAGGCCCACCTCGGGAAGGCCCAGTTTGGCTTTGTGGCTGGCTACCCGCAGGTCGCAGGCCAGGGCCAGCTCGAGGCCCCCTCCCAGGGCAAAGCCGTTGATGGCGGCGATGCTGGGCACCGGCAGGGCGGCAATCTCGTTGAAGACCGACTGGCCCATAATGGCAAACTCCCGGGCGGCGAACACGTCCTGCAGGTCGGCAATTTGCCCGATGTCGGCCCCGGCTACAAAAGCCTTGCCCTCCCCGGTGAAGATGGCCACCTTGACCTCGGGGTCCTGGGTGATGACCTCGGTCACCTCGGCCAGCTCAATCAGGACATCCTGGTTGAGGGCGTTGAGGGCCTGGGGACGTTGGATGGTGACGATGCCCAGGTTTTCTTCCACCCGGTAGGTCAGAAATTCAAAATCGGGTAGCTCGAGTTCAAACTTTTCTGCCACGGCGAACCTCCTGAGGGCCCTGGGGCCGGTGCGCTTGCATGGGCCAAGCATAACAGAAGCACAGGGCAGGAGGCAGGGGCGGATCTCGCGTTTACTTGGCCTCGAGCCAGTTGTCCCCCACGCCAATCCCAACCTCGAGGGGCACCGCCAGTTGCCAGGCCCCCTGCATGACCGCCCGAACCACTTCCGATACCTCCGGCACCCGGCTTTCTTCGGCCTCGACCAGAAGCTCGTCGTGCACCTGTAGAACCAGGTGGGCGTCCAGGCGCAGGAGCTCGGGCTGTAGTTTGACCATGGCCAGCTTCATCAGGTCGGCGGCGGTGCCCTGGACGGGCATGTTGAAGGCCATGCGTTCGGCCGCCTCACGCACGCTGCGAATGCGCGAGTCCAGGTCGGCTACAAAGCGGCGGCGGCCAAACAGGGTCTCGACGTAGCCGTTCTGTCGGGCCTCGGCCAGTACTTTTTCAATCCAGGCCCGCACCCTGGGATACGAGGCAAAGTAGCGCTCAATGAAGCGCTCGGCCTCGGCGTAGGGAATGGCCAGCTCGTTTGACAGGCGGTGCGCCGACATGCCATAGAGCACGCCAAAGTTGATGGTCTTGGCAGCCCGGCGCTGCTCCGAGGCTACCTGGGCCAGCTCCAGACCAAACATCCAGGCCGCGGTCTGGGTGTGGATGTCCTTGCCCTCGCGGAAGACCTGGATCAGGTTTTCGTCGCCGGACAGGTGGGCCAGCACCCGCAGCTCGATTTGCGAATAATCCGCGGCGATCAGCTTCATGCCGGGTGCGGCCCGGAAGGCTTTGCGGATGCGGCGGCCTATCTCGGTGCGGACAGGGATGTTTTGCAGGTTGGGGTCTATCGAGGAGAGTCGCCCGGTGGCGGTGCCGGTCTGGTTGAAGCGGGTGTGCAGGCGGCCCGTTTTGGGGTGAATCAGCTTGGGCAGGGGGTCGAGGTAGGTGCTTTTGAGCTTGGTAAGCTCGCGGTAGGTCAGGATGCGATCCACAATTTCGTGCTGGCCCAAAAGCTCTTCCAGCGCACTGGCCGCCGTGGAGCGTTTGCCGGTCTGGGTTTTGCGGCCCGAGGCCGATAGCTTGAGTTCGTCGTACAGGACAACCTCGAGCTGATCCCTCGAGTTCACATTAAAGGGGTGCCCGGCCAGGCGGTGAATTTCGGCCTCGAGGTAGGAGATTTCCTTGCCCAGCTCCTCGGCAAGCTGCCCCAGATACTCGGTATCGAGCGAGATGCCCCTGGCTTCTACACGGGCCAGCACTGCCGAGAGGGGCATTTCAATCTCCCGGTAGAGCCACTCGATCTGGGGGTTCTCGCCAATGCGGCGTTGGAGGGTTTCCCACAGGGTATGGGCGGCCTGGGCGCGTTCGGCGGGGTCGTTGTTCCAGTCGCCTGCGCCATAGCGCCGCACGGTGCTGGCGGGGTCGCTGTTGGAGGGGTCGTAGAGGTAAGCCAGCAGCAGGGGGTCGTCGCCGGGGGGCACCCAGACCCCTTCCTTGAGGGCCAGTACCGATAAATCTTTTGCAGCAATGCTGCGAATTTCGGGGAAGCGCCGGAGCTCTTGCAGGCTGGGCTGCCCTCGGTAAACCTTGCCCTCACTGTAGGCTGCGAAGCCCAACCAGTTCGCCCACATGGGCTGGGCCCGGTCGAGGGTGTAGCCCAGAAAGGCTTCGGGCGGCGGCGGCCAGGCCGCTTCCTCGGTGGGGGGCGGGGCCGCGAGCAGATTCAACTCGCGCAAAATGGAGCCGAACTCGAGCAGCTCGAGCGCCTCGCGCAAAGCCGGGCGATCTGGTTCGCGGCGGTGGCAGTCGCGGAAATCGAGCTCGAGGGGCACCTCGGTGTGAATCTGCGAGAGGGCATGGGAAAGCCTGACGTTATCGCGGCTTTCCTCGAGGCTGGCCCGCACCTTGGGGGTGAGGGCTTCCAGGTGGGCATACAGCCCCTCCAGCGACCCCCATTCCTGCAAAAGCTTGGCCGCCGTTTTCTCGCCAATGCCCTTGGCCCCCGGCAGGTTGTCGGAGGAATCGCCCACCAGCGAGCGATAATCCACCCATTGCGCCACCGTTACCCCATATTTTTCCTGTACCGCCTGGGGGTTCATCAGGCGTCCGTCGGGCAGCATGACCAGGACATTCTCCGAAAGGAGCTGAAAGCTATCGCGGTCGCCGGTCAGAATCCGCACCGGATAACCCTCCCGTTCGCCCTTTTTGGCCAGGGTGCCGATCACATCATCGGCTTCGTACCCAGGCACTTCCAGCCGCCTTAGCCCCAGCAGATCCACCAGTTCCTTGATTTTTTCGAGCTGGGGGTGAAAGTCGTCCGGGGTAGGCGCCCGTCCGGCTTTGTATTCCTCGAAGGCGTCGTGGCGGAAGGTTCTGGTGGGCGGGTCGAAGACCACGATTACACAGTCGCCATCGTCCTTGAGCAGTTTGAGCAGGGTTCGCAAAAAACCGAACACCGCCTGGGTCGGCTCACCCCTCGAGGTGCTGAGTTTCTCGAAAGCAAAATAGCTCCGGTAGGCCAGGTGGTGGCCATCTACCAACCAGATACGATCTGGCCGGGGTAGCTCGGCGGAGGGGGGTTCGCTGGTGAACAGGCTGGGTTGCTCCACCCGAATATTCTACCCTTATTCGGTTGATAGCAGAAAGTTCTGGGGGGATGCCTTGGATCCGCCTCTGCTAAGCGGCATTCCCAGGGTCGGTCAAGGCCGAAGGTTGAAGGCAAAACGTCAAAGGCAAATAAGGTGCTGGTAGGATTATGGCGTTGTTGGGGTTGTACGACTCCTGTAGTAGGGTTCAGACGAGAGGAAAACATGCAAAACGAAACCGAGAAACTCGAGTGGTTCGAAATCCAGCTACGCATCAAGACCATTGAAGTGATGCTGGGCCCCAAATACCGCGAGGCCATGGCCCTGACGCTGGGTACCCTCTACGATGAGCAGAAGATTGTAGCCATGGCCAGGCGGCTGGGGGTCTCGCCGGAGGGTCTTTTGGAGCGCCTGGAAAAGATGCGCCTGGAGCTTGGTATCGAGCAGGAGATTACCAAAGGCGTTCTGAAGCTAAAGAAGTAGGTTTGCGCCTGGCGGCGTCACGCGGTGGCGGTCACGGGCTACGGCGTAAGGCGGTGGCGGTCGCGGGGAAAGGCCCGTGCGAAGCGGACGTTGGGCAGGCCCAGGAGTTTCTGGGTCAGGCGTTCGGCTCCGATGGCAAAGCCGCCGTGGGTGGGCATACCGTACTTGAAAACCTCGAGGTAGCCCGCAAACTGCGCGGGGTCGTGGCCTTTCTTTTTCAGTTGCTCCACCAGCATCTCGTACTGGTGGATGCGCTGCCCCCCCGAGGTGATTTCCAGCCCCCTGAACAGCAGGTCGAAGCCTCGGGTAGACCCATCACCCTCGGGGTAGGCGTAGAAGGGCCGGGCGGCTTCGGGGTACTTGGCAATAAAGAGGAAGTCCACGCCCCATTTTTCCCTGGCCCAGGCCCCCAGGGCCCGCTCGGCTTCCTCGTTGAAGTCGGCCCCTACCGGCATGCCCAGCTCCTCACGCAGGATGCGGCGGGCTTCTTGGTGCTCGAGGCGGGGCATCTCGGCCAGGTTGGGCCACTCGACTTCCAGAAGCCCACACTCCGCTGGGGTGCTGGCTCGAGCTTCTTCCAGCATGGCCCGCAGAAGCTCTTCCTCGAGGCTTATCACGTCGTATTCCGACTCGATAAAGCCCATCTCGACGTCGAGCGATAGGTACTCGTTGAGGTGGCGGCTGGTGGCGTGCTGCTCGGCCCGAAAGACCGGCGCGACCTCGTAGACCCGTTCGTAGACGCCCACCATAATTTGTTTGTAAAGCTGGGGCGACTGGGCCAGGTAGGCCCGGTGTTCAAAGTAATCGATGCCAAAGAGGTTGCTGCCCCCCTCGGCTCCCGCCGAAACAATCTTGGGGGTAAAAATCTCGGTAAAGCCCTGACTATCCAGGTAGTTGCGAAAACCCCGTACCAGGGCTGCCTGAACCTTCAGGATTGCCCTGGCTTTTTCTCCACGCAGGCTCACATGGCGGTACTCGAGCAACGTTTCGGGGTTGACTCGCCAGTCCTCCTTGGGAATCTCGATGGGGCTGGGTTCCGTGGCAGTGGCGAGGAACTCGAGGTCGTCGGCCAGCACCTCGTAGCCCCCAGGAGCCTTGGTGTTGGCCACTACTTGCCCTACCACGCGCATGGAAGACTCGGCCAAGGGCAACTCAAAACGCTTATCCACCACCACCTGCACAATGCCGCTCCGGTCGCGCAAGAGGGCAAATTGAATACCGCCAAGGTCGCGCTTCCAGTGCAGGAAGCCTTGAAGGGTAACGGTTTGGCCGACATGCTGGGCCACTTCGCTTGCAAGGGTTCTGGGCATGCTCTCTCCTCAAAACGCTGGACGGTGCTTGGGCTCAATAAAAAACCCCCGATACAACGAGGTACCGGGGGTCGAAATCTCGCCCCCTTAAGGATTATTGTCCGTCCGCAACATCCTGACCCGCATATTACGTGCCAAATCTCACTTGGTCAAGCCAGTTTGTCGGGCGCTCTGATTGTGCACCATCGGCGGTAAATTGTTGCTCTAGCAAGAATTCCGGTTGTTGACAAGTTTTTCTCAGGATGAGGATGCGTGCGAACCTCCAGAACCCTCTTCACTAGAACACTTTGAATACCGCAGGAGATGGTCGCTGTTGAGTAGGGGCTAGGCGTAGAAAACCCACCACCTACCTCCCACTACCCACCCCTACCTCATGCGACGCTGAAAGTTGGTTACACACCTGAAGTTGCTACAGCTCAGACCTTGCGCAGGAGTTGCAAGATTTCCCGACCATACTTGCTGGCTTTGGCTTTGCCAAAACCTTTGACCTGGCTCAGTTCCCCAGGGCTTTGCGGGTTGCTTTCCAGGATGGCCTCTAGCTCGGCATTGGTGGCAATTACATAAGGTGGAACGCCCTCTTCCCTGGCTTTCTGGCTGCGCCATTTGCGGAGCGCTTCAAAGGCCGGGCTGCTGGGGGCTTCGGCAGGTTTGGGTGGCGGGGTGGGCTCTGGATGGGCGTCTGCTCTGGCATCGCCCTCGTAGAACACCAGCACGCTCCAGAAGGGCGCATCGCCCGAAACCAGGCTGCTGGATACCTGGATGGGCATGACCTGGGCCAAAAACTGGTTGAGTTTCTCGAGGTCTTTGGCATTCTCCAACCGAAGCGTAAAGGTCTGGCACTGCATGGTTTCAGTTTACCGCCCATTCCAGATGCTTCGGACATCTTCGGCTAGAACCCAAAACAAGCCTGGGCATTCTGGTCGGTAATGCTTTCCATCGCCTGAGCCTCCATGTCACGAACCTCGGCCAGCCTGGCCAGGGTAAAGCGGGCCAGGGCCGGGTGGTTGCGCCGGCCGCGATGCGGCTCTGGGGGTAGGAAAGGGGCGTCGGTCTCGACAAGCAGACGGTTCAGGGGAATTTCTCGGGCGGCCTCGCGCAAGGCGGTGTTCTTCTTGTAGGTTAGTGGCCCGGCAAAGCCAAAGTAGGCCCCCAGCAAAAGCCCTGCCTCCAGCAAGGCAGGGTGGCCTCCGAAGGCATGCAGCACAAACTTTGCAGGTTTGTTCTGATAGAGCCATTCGGCCATCTCGGTTTCGGCCTGGCCCTCTACCTTGCTACGAACGTGAAAGATGAGCGGAAGCCCCAGCGTCTGGGCCAGTTGGTGCTGGAAGTCCAGGGCTTTGTACTGGGCTTGCCGGGTTTCGGGCGTCCAGTAGAAGTCCAGCCCGGTCTCGCCAATGGCGCGTACCCTGGGGTGCTGGGCCAGGTGGCGCAGATCGGCCTCGAGCTCCGGGGATAGCAGCCCGGCCTCGGTGGGGTGCAGGCCCACTGCGGCCCAGATGTGAGGGTGGGCCTCGGCCAGGGCCAGGGCCTTGCGGTTGCGGACGGGGTTGGTGCCGATGGTCAGAATCGCCTTGAAATCCCTCGAGGCCTCGATGGCGGCCTGGGTTTCCTCGGGCTCCATGTAGTCCAGGTGGCAGTGGGTGTCAGTCATGGCGAGGAGCGTCCACCGAACAGTTTACGCCCTGCGCTACAGCTCTTTGAGCCCAGGCTTGCTTACACTGACAACATGCGCCTCTGGATGATGGCCCTGCTGGTTGTTCTTGCTGGCTGCCTGCCCACCCTGCAACCCGTGGACCCTAATCGGGTTCCGAGTGCCGACAACTGGGGGCCTAACAACGCGCCCCTCGAGTGGTGGTACGTCTCGGGCTACCTGCCCGACGAGGGGCTGGCCTTTCACTGGGCTTTGTTCAAGGCCTACGCCCCGCAAAACTGGCAGGTGGGCTTCATCAACCCGGCCATCTTTTTTCCCGGCCCCTACCACGCCTCGCACATTGCCCTGACCGACCTTCGCACCAACCAGAAACTATTCGAGGAGCGCTTCGACTTTCGCACCGACCGCCCACGCGGCGACAGCCTGGTGGCCTACCCCCCCTTACGCCTCGAGCAGGGCGACTGGAAGCTGGTGCAGGTGGGTAACAGCTACCAGCTTTCGGCAGGGCCCATCCAGGTGCGCCTGACTCCACTCAAACCTGCGGTGGTGCATCCGCCGGGGTACTCGGGAACCGCCGAAACCGGGCGCATGTACTATGTCTCCTTTACCCGTATGGCCCTCGAGGGCGTGATTGCAGGCAGGCCGGTGCGCGGCGAGGCCTGGATGGATCACCAGTGGGGCGACCAGATTGGAACCCAGGGGAATACGACCGGCCTGGGGGCGCTCTGGGACTGGTTTGGGCTGCACCTCTCCGATGGTACCGACCTGATGCTATACCGGGTCAAGAACGCCAGAGGAGAGGTAGTGCAACTGGCCGGCACCGCCACGCTTCCAGGCGGGCAGATACGTGAACTGGGGAACCTCCAGATGACCCCCCTGGAAAGCTGGACCTCGCCCAGTGGGCGCACCTACAACCTTGCCTGGCAGGTTGCAGCCGAGGGCCTGAGCCTCCGCCTGGAGCCCTTGCGAAAAGACCAGGAACTCCTGACCACCTCAACCCGGGTGGCCTACTGGGAAGGCCCGGTGGCGGGCACCGGCACCTGGCAAGGCCAGACCGTGCAGGCCAAGGGCATGGGCGAGTTTGTGGCCGGGCCCTACGACCCCCCCGGTAGCTTGTTTGGGTTTCCGGTGCAGGGGCGATAAGAGCAGGGGTTCACGCTGGCCCTCATGGGAGAACTATTCACTGCTCTCGAGGGCTCTCCAGCACCAGACGCACGAACTGAAGCAGCCTGGGAAACCGACCCCAACGTTTGCGGTCGGTGGCAATCCGCACCAGCCACTCAATTTTGAGTTTTTGTGCCCAGGTCGGCGCCCGCCTGACCTCTCCGGCCAGCACGTCAATCATGCCGCCCACCCCGATGGCTACCCTGGCACCCAGCCGGGCTTTGTGGCGGTGAATGAAGGTATCCTGGCGCTCACCCATCCCCACCACCAGCAGGTCGGGGCGGGCTTGGTGGATGGCTGCAACTACCGCCGCTTCATCCTGAAAATAGCCGTCCTGTACGCCACAAACCTGTATGCCCCAACGGGCTTTGGCGTTTTGGGCGGCCCGCTCGGCCACCCCAGGCGCGGCCCCTAGGAAATAGACCCTCAAGCGGGCGCCAAACCGTGCGAAGGCCGCCGGCAGGATTTCCGACCCCGGCACCCGGTCGCTGAGTTTATAGCCGGTGAGTCGGTTTACGGCCCAGACAATGCCCACCCCGTCGGCAGTGACCAGTTCACTCTCCAGCAGGGCCTGCCTGAGGGCGGGGTCGGACTGGGCCCGCACCACCGCCTCCGGGTTGGTGGTGATGACCTGGGCACAGTGGGGGAGGGGCTGGGCGAGTTTTTCCTCTATCCAGGCCAGGGTTTGCTCGAGGTTTACCAGATCCACCGGTGTGCCCAGAATGAGAACCCGCTGCATGCTCACCTTACCTCGAAACAAAAACCGTAGCGATCCTTGGTAAGACCATATTTCTGGGCTTCCAGGATCCGAACCTGGGTTAGCTGCGGCAAAATATCCTCTACGCTGACCAGGCTGGCCAGGGCCAGATCCTCGCTGCGGCCCGTTCGGTAGAGTTGCTTGCCGAAATCGGACTGTACGAGCGATTCCTGCGGGTCGGGGAAAGACTTGAGCAGGGCTGTGGCCAGCCGTGCCCCCTCCTGCAAGCCGCCCCATTGGCCCAGCGCCTGGTGCAGACGGCGAGCGATAAACCCCGCCGCTACCGTGTTGGCCAGGCTCGGCTCCAGTCGGGCCTGGGTGGCGGCGACCACAGTATCTATCTGCTTTTCAATGGCATACCCAACGGCATGGCGGGCGTTGCGGAAGTATGCCAGCACGCTTTGCGGAGGCACAGCCTCGAGCGACTCCGCCAACGGCTTGGCCAGCAACACACATTTTTGCCCTTCGAAGCGCTGCTTGCTCAGGGCCTGCAACGAAAGGCCGTTGTGGAAGCCTTCGGGGGGGAGGCCCTCCTCCTCCCCCAGGAGTACGCCGCCGTCCTCCGCCAGAATGCGAGCGGCCCGCACGCTCTTGGCAATCCAGACCTCTTTGGCACCGGCAGCAAACAATAAGCCCACTGCACTGCCAAAAAACACATCTACCAGCAGCACCGGTTGCGTGTAGGGCGGGTTGGGAACCAGATCTAGCCGAATCGTCACGAAGTAAGGGCCTCCCTCAAAGCGCCAGGCGCCTGTCCTGCGGCATTATAACGAAGAGCTGCTAGAGGCCGAAGCCCGTAGGCTATCTGTTTCCAGTAGGGTCTTTTGGGCCATGCAAAGGTAGCAAGCGCTTTTACCCCTGCAAGTAGCTTTGTATCTCCGTGCCCGCTCAGAACCACTCGCTGCGGAAAAAAACTTGCGGCTAACTCCGGGGTGTGGCCTTGGTGAGCAACGCGCAAAATGGCGGTGGGAGGTGGGTGGTTAGTTTACAGCTATCAGAAATTACTTCCCACTCCCCACCTCCTTGGGTCTGCAAGGTGATCAGGTGACGATAGAACTGAGTGCAATGTATGGCAACTTCTAGCTGCGCAAGAGCAGCACCGGGCCTTCGCCCACCGGGGGTAGATCGGCTAGGCTTTCCAGGCCGAACATTTCCAGAAACCGGTCGGTGGTTCCGAACAGCTTGGGTCGTCCGACGGCCTCTTTTTCGCCCACCACCTGTACTAGCTGGCGCTCCAACAGCCCATCCAGAACCCCCTCCACGCTCTTGCCCCGCAGGGCTTCCAGCTCGGCCCGGGTGAGGGGTTGCTGGTAGGCCAGCAAAGCCAGTACCTCGAGGGCTGCCTTGGAGATGCGCGGGGGGGTAGGGCGCAACACCTGCTCCACTGCGGTCAGGTGCAACGGATGCACTACCAGCCGCCAACCCCCCGCCACGCGCTCTAGCTGCACTCCTGACTGGCCGCCGGCCAGGTCGTTCTCGAGGGCCACAATGGCCCGCGTAAGGGCCTCTTCGCTGCCCAGAGGGCTCAGGTCGCTCAGGGACAATGGCTTGCCTGCCGCAAACAATACGGCCAGAATCTGGGCTTTGAGGGTTTGGGTGTCCATAGCAAATATGAGAGATGTGGTTATTTCACCACCGTTCTCACTTCCCGTGGCTATACTAGAGCGAGTATGCCAACCTATCAATACAAGGCCAGGGATCGTCAGGGGCGGTTGGTCAATGCCGTTATTGAAGCCGAGGATATGCGCACGGCGGCCCGTAACCTGCGCGAAAAGGGCTTGTTCATCGCCGAAATCAAGGAGCCCGGCAAGGGTTTGCAGGCCGAAATCAAACTACCCGGTCTGGAACCCCAGCCCGGCCTCAAAGACCTCGCCATCTTCAGCCGCCAGCTGGCCACCATGCTCAATGCGGGTCTGCCCATCGTACAAGCCCTGGCAATCCTGGAGCGTCAGACCGAGAAAAAGAAGTTCCAGGCCATGCTCAAAGAAATCCGCACCGAGGTGGAGGGCGGGGCCAACTTCAGCGAAGCCCTGAGCAAACACAAGCTCTTTAGCCGCCTTTACATCAACCTAGTGCGGGCAGGCGAGACCTCGGGTACACTCGATGCCATTCTAGACAGGCTGGCGACCTTCCTGGAAAACGAGCTGGCCCTGATTGGCAAAATTCGCTCGGCCCTGACCTACCCGGCCATTGTGTTCGTCTTCGCAGTGGGCGTAACCTACTTCCTGCTCACCGGCATTGTGCCGCAGTTTGCCCAGATCCTGACCGGCCTGGGTTCGGAGCTGCCTCTCCTGACCCGTGCCCTGATGGGCATCTCCGACTTTCTGCGCCAGGGCACTATTTTTATCGTGCTGATAGTAGTGGCGCTGTTTTTTGCCTACCGGGCCTACTACCGAACCGATAAGGGCCGACACCAGATAGACCAGATCAAGCTCAAGCTGCCGGTGTTTGGCAACCTGATGAAGAAGAGTGCGCTGGCCCGCTTTTCACGCACCTTCGGCCTGCTGATTTCTAGCGGTGTGAATATCGTGGAGGCCCTGGACATCACCAAGGGCACCGCCGGGAATGCCATCGTGGAGGATATCCTCGAGCAGACCAAAATTGCTATCCAGGCCGGTGAGCCGGTTTATACCACCATCCAGGCCCACCCACAGGTGTTTCCTCCCATGGTTAGCTCGATGGTGGCCATCGGCGAGGAAACCGGCGCGCTCGATACCATGCTCACCAAAATCGCCGACTTCTACGAGCGCGAGGTAGACGAGGCGGTGAGCGCCCTGACTGCCGCCATCGAACCCCTCATGATCATCTTCCTGGGCTTTATTGTGGGCGTGATTGTGGCCGGGATGTTCCTGCCGCTGTTCAAGATCATCGGGACGCTTTCAACGCAATAATGCGCTCGGCTACTTCGGTAGCTACCGGCATCACCGACAACCGGTTGCCCCGGCGAAGCAAAATAAGCTCGTCGGGGCTGAACTTTTCCCGCAAAAGCTCCAGGGTGAGTATGGCTTTGTATTTCTCTACGAAGCCCACCCGAACCGTCCACCAGCGCGGATTGTCTTTGGAACTGGTGGGGTCGTGGTAGGGCGACTGTGGGTCGAATTGACTGGGATCGGCCAGATTGGTTTCCAGAACCCGGCAGAGCCCCACGATGCCGGGAGGTTCGGTGCTTGAATGATAAAAGAAAGCCAGGTCTCCTACCTGCATGGCCCTGAGAAAATTACGGGCCTGGTAGTTGCGTACCCCGTCCCAGATGGAGGTTTTTTGTTTTTTCAGGTCGTCTATGCTGAATACGTCGGGTTCCGACTTGAGCAGCCAGTAGTTCATAATAAGGCAGTTTAGCCTTAGCAGAACTTCAGATATTGCTGTTTGGGCCACCAACCTAAACGCGGGTTTAGGTTTCGCTTATGCCAATACCAGCACCTCGAGGGACGATACAACCATGAAAAAACCTTTGTTTGCCCTCACCCTGCTGTTGGCTTTCGCCGGCTGTATCCCGATTGGCACCAACCCCGCCGATACCCTCTTGATTTCCGACCTGCGCTACGAGAGCAACTTCCGCGATGCCAGCGACCGTTCGTACATCTGCGACAACAAACTCACCACCCTGACCTATAGCTTCCGCTACAACGACTTTGCCCGTATCGCTCGCTGGGACGCCCGCCTGGTGGGCGAGACCTCCGGCCAGGTCACCCATACCCTGAGCATGAGCAAGGACACCGGTGGTTACCTCAACCAAAACAACCGTATCAGCGTGAACTGGGCCTTGAGCCAGGGGACGGCCCCCTTGAGCGTATCGCCACAGAGCATTGTGGTGACGCCGGTGCCCCAGCCTCGCCAGATTGGGGCCACCCGCCTGGAGCTCACCGTCTTTGCTACCAACGGTAGTTCGGCCCGCCTGGTGTTTCCGGGTATTCCGGTGATTGACAACTGTCCGTAGGGTAAAAGACCTAGCTTTGGGCAGTAGGGGCGTCGGGTACTAATACAGCGTCGTAGAGATACCCATACACTTCGATCACTTCGATAGGTTCCATGAGCTATGGCCCTAAAACCCCCTCCCTACCACGTAGGGAGGGCAGGGGAGGGTATTGGGCAAGGCCCTGAACTGATCTGCTGTGTGAAGGCGCTCCTCAGCAACCCCACCTAACCTCCCCTACGACGTAGCAACTGTATTGAAAGTCAAGCAGCCTGTGCAGGAATGGGTGGGGGATCCCAGGGTTGACCATCCCGCAGCATGGCATTGAGCATCACCAGCAGGTGCCGGGCACAGGCGGTGATGGCGACCTTGTGGGGCTTGTGCTGGGCCATGAAACGTTGGTACAGGTGCTGCATGTACGGCTCGAAGCGGCAGGCTACCTGGGCGGCCTGATAGAGGGCGCAACGCACCGAGGCCCGCCCCCCGTTGATGTGCCGCTGCCCGCGAAGCTGCCCGCTGTCGAAGTTGAAGGGGGCCAGACCAGCCAGGGCAGCAATCTGCTTGGGGGGCAGTTGGCCCAGCTCCGGCAGTTCGGCCAGCAGCACAGCGGCGATGGTCTCGCCGATGCCCTTGACCGAGGTCAGCAAGCGCTTGCGCTCGCTCCAGGCTTGGTGTTGCTCGATCAGGGTCTGGATGCGCTGGTTGAGGGTGTGCACCTCCTCCTGCAGTCGCTGGATCAGACCCTCCAGGCTGGCCCGGAGGGCGGGGGTACGGGCCTGGAGCAGGCGCTGTTTCTCCATCGCCAAGAGCCCCACCACCTGCCGACGACGGGTCACCCAGGCCTCCAACTCACGGGTCTGGGCCTCGGGTAGGAGTCGCAGCGGGGGCGCTACCACCCGGGCGTAGTGGGCCAGCACCTGCGCGTCCAGCCGGTCGGTCTTGGCGCGTTGCCCGGTGGCTCTGGCATAATCCCTCACCTGCCGGGGTTGGCCACCACCAGCGGCAGACCCGCCTCCACGGCGGCCAGCACCAGGTTCAGCTCATAGCCCCCGGTGGCTTCACACACCACCCGCTGGGGCTGAAGCCGCACCAGCTGCTCTACCAGGGCAGCAACCTCGGCCTCACGGTTGTGGCAGGCCAGGCTTGCTGGGCTACCCTCCACGGCCACCTCCAGGCGATCCTTGCTCACATCGATGCCAATGTAGACTCCGGGTACTTGATGCATACCCTCCTCCTCTCGGGCACTTTCCAAGGAACCCAGCCTTATGATGCGAGATGGTTCTCTAGTGCTCTGGTAAGTTAATCATCGCCACTCCTTCTGGGGTACAGGTGGGCCAGCTTGATGCGCGCGACGGCGGTGGTGAAACGCCACTGGATGACGACCTTTTGCTGGTTCCTACGCTGGGCCCAGGCCTGAGTCTCGGCCTGGAGGGTAGCCAGGTCGGGAATGCGACGGTCCAGACACTGGCGCTCAAGCACCGAGAGCTCGATCTCGGCCATGTTCAACCACGAGCCATGCGCCGGGTATAGTGCCACTCGATCTTTTGGGCCAACCAGAAGGCTTCTTGGGGAGGGAAGGCTTTGTAGAGGGCCGCAGGGGTGTGGTAGGAGGCGTTGTCGGTAACCAGGACGATCTTGCGGGCCTGGGGGTAGTGCAGATCCACAATCTCTTGGATGAGGTTGGCAAAGGTCAGGCTATCGGCAGTCCCCTCTACCCGCAGGCCACACCTACCGGTCAGGGGTTCGTTCCACAAGAGGATGCTGGCACTACCCTGGCGGGTGTACTCGTAGTCCTCCCGTCGAGGCTGGTTCGGCGCCGGAGGTAGTTGGCCCTGGGGGGTGTCACGCAGTTCCTTGCGCTTCTCGTCCAGGCAGATCTGGGGGTACTCAGGGTCATAGGGTCTAGCGTAGACCTCCAGCACATCCTCCATCCTGGCTACGAACGGTGCGCTGGCCTGCGGTGGGATGCACCAGCTCTGAACCTGCCAGGGCTTGAGCTGATTTTTTTGAGCCGTTTCATCACCGCCACATGGCTGATCGAGTCCACCAACCCCAGCTCCACCAGCTTGTCCGCCAGCAACCGCAGCGTCCACCGGGCCTGCCCTTTTTGACCGCTGCCCTCCTCCACCGTTTCACATGCCAGGGCGATCAGCCGCGCTTCTACCTCCCCGGTGATCTTCGGCCTCCGACCCGGGCGCGGTCTCTCTTCCATCGCCTCCCTCACGCCCCCCGCCACGTAGCGCTGGGCGATCTGGCTCACGGTACCGGGCCGCAAATCCACCAGCTCAGCCACTTCCCTTCCACTACGCTGTTCCCCCTGGCTTCGATCCAGCAGCAGCAGGGTTCTGGCCCGTTTGTACTTCCGTGCCCCGCACGCCATCTTCTTGACCATCTGCTTCAGGTGCTCACGTTCCTCGGCGCTCAGGTGTACTTTGCTGGTACTGGCTTGTTTCATGGCCTTATTATGCCGGAATATTGGTTAACAGACCACTAGCAACTGTTCGGGTTTATGCTGGAAAGGGTGGAGGCGTAGTGACCCTTGCTACAAAGCGTTCTCTGGGAACTCAGGGGAGGACGGTCTAATACGCCTTGCCCGTTACTAAGATATAAGGGGAGGAATGAAAAGGCGTCTGCTTCGGCTTCTCACAGAGAACACAGCATGGGCTGTGGCATAGCCGTCCAACTCAACTGAAATGGGTACATCTGTAAAGGCATTTGTACGACTGTGTACTAAGCTGCCCCGGCGAAGTAACCTAATGCCTACGAAGCGGGTTGCAGTGGCAAGCTACTAAGGAAGCACTGGGGTCGCTTCCGCACGTCACTTTGATAAGCTGTGGTCGTGACCCTGAACCTTGGCAAAAAGCCCCTCAAGCCTTCGTCCCGCCCGGCTTCTGCCGAACCGGCCCGGACTGCTCAGGAGCTACAAGCCCGGCTGGGAAAGGAAAAGGTTTTGCTCGAGCTTGCCCAGCGGCGCAACTACTCCTACGACGGGATTGCCATGGGCGTGACGCCCGCACTGGTGGTGCTGCCGACCTCCACTGCCGAGGTGGTGGAGGTGGTGCGGTTTGCCAACCAGGTGGGCCTGCCTGTAGTGGCCCGCGGCGCGGCCAGCGGCCTTTCGGGAGGGGCAGTTCCGATTCAGGAGTCCATCGTGGTGTCTTTTACCCGCATGACCGGCCTGCAAATTGACCCCCAGGCCCGTATCGCCACAGTGCAGCCGGGGGTGGTCACGCTGCAGATCAGCGAGCAGGCCAGACCCTACGGGCTCTGGTACCCGCCCGACCCGGCCTCCTTTCGCACCAGCACCATTGGGGGCAACCTGGCCGAAAACGCCGGAGGCCCGATGTGTTTCAAGAAGGGCGTGACCGGCGATTATGTGGTGGAGCTCGAGTTCGTGGACTTTGTCGGACAGGTGCACCGCCTGCGGCGGGAGGCCTACGACCTGGTGGGCCTGCTGGTGGGTTCCGAGGGCACGCTAGGGCTTATCACCGAAGCCAAGCTGCGCCTGGAGCCCATCCCCCGCTATACCCGCACCCTGATGGCGATTTTTGCCGAGGTAGGGCAGGCTGCCGAGGCCGTTTCGGAGGCGATTGCTGCCGGAGCGGTGCCGAGCAAGCTCGAGTTCGTGGACAACGGTTGCATCAATGCCGTAGAGGACTACCTGAAAATGGGCCTCCCGCGTGAGGCTGCCGCTATTTTGCTGGTGGACACCGATGGCGACGACCCCGTCATGGTGGAAGAGGAGCTCAACTGGGTATCCGAAGCCTGTCGGAAGCACGGCGCTACCGTGCGGGTGGCGCAGACAGTGGCCGAGAGCGAGGCCCTCTGGAAGGCCCGGCGCTCCATCTCGCCCGCCATTGGGGCGGTCAAGCCCAAGCGCATGAACGAAGACATTGCGGTGCCGCGCTCGAGCCTGCCTGAGGTGGTGCGGGCTATCGAAGCGCTGGGCCAGCAGTACGGCTTGCGGGTGGTGCAGTTTGGGCATATTGGCGACGGCAACCTGCACCCCAACGTGCTCTACGACCCCAGGGTAGAGCCTGAGGAAAAGGTCTGGGAGCTCTTGCACGAAATTGCCCGGGTGGCCCTGCGGCATGGAGGGGTTTTGTCCGGTGAGCACGGTATCGGCATCATGAAGCGCGACTTCATGAGCGAGGCGGTAGACCCAGGGACGCTGGGGGCGCTGCGTTCAGTCAAGGCTGCGTTCGACCCGCACCGGCGCCTGAACCCCGGCAAAGTGTTGCCTGAAGCAAATTCACAGCCGCACTGAGCTTCGATGCTGAAACCATGAAGCAAACACTCTGGCTGGGGTTTTTCTTGTGGTGGGGCGCTCTGGGCCTGGCCCAAACTCAAAAGCAATTCTCGGTAGGGCCCGCCCTGGCAGTTGAGCCATTGATTGTTGCTGAACAGGCCCAGGGGCCAGCCCGAGAACCCGAACGACCCGCCTGGGATCGGCTGTTGCTGGGCCCTGCGCCAGAGGGCTTTCGGGGGCTGGCGATTTCTGCCAGGCTGCTGGCCTGGAGTGTGCCCTGGACGCTGGCAGGCTCCACCGTGGGGCTCTTGAGTGAAGACCCCTGGCAGCGCTCGTTCTGGCTCACCAACTCGGTCTGGGCCGCGGTTAACTCCGGCATTGCCCTGGTAGGGCTGCTGGGCCCCGAGCCCAACAAAAACACCCTGCGCGATTTGCTTTACATCAACGTCGGGCTCGACCTGCTCTACATTGCGGGGGGCGTGTTTCTGGCCCTGCAGCCCGATGCCCGCAGCCAGGGGGCGGGGTGGGCCATTGCCCTGCAAGGGGCCTGGCTGCTGCTGTTTGACCTGTTCAATGCCCTGGCGCTGGAGAACCCCTGACGCTTGGTAGCGAACCGATGAAGGCGATGGCTTCCTGGGCCCCCGCTAGGCGGGGTTCTCGACCCCGAAACCAGGCCCAAAGCCCGTCCATGTCCAGGTTATGCGAGTTCTGGGGTTCGCCCAGAATGATTTTGTGGTCGCCGTCGGGCAACCAGATCATGCCCAGGACTTCTCCCTGAAGCCAGCTTCCCGCCGCAACAGGTTCCCGGCTGGCCCAGATGGCATCCAGTGCGGCCTGATCGGCAAGGTTGAAATACCCCGGAATCTGGCCGTAATTCACCGGTGGGAGGCCCCACTCAGCCCGCCAGGGGGGGTCGCGGGGCACCAGGGTTTGGCCGTCCCAGTCGAAGCGCAGGGCGCTGCCCAGGCTCCACTCCACAATCATCGTAAGCCTCATTGCTCAGCTCCCAAGCCCGGATTGTACTGCCCTCGGTCATGAGTGCGCTCAAAGGTGAAGCAACCAGCGGGCCACGCTCAGATAGACCACCAGGCCGGTCACGTCCGTGACGGTGGCAATCAGGGGATTTGAAATCAGGGCCGGGTCGAGCTTGAGTTTTTTCAGCAAGATGGGCAGCATCGAACCTGCAATATTGGCCACCAGTACCACCAGCCCCAGTGAGATGCCCACCACCCAGAGCAGGTCAGTCTCGCCGTCAATCACCACCTTGACCGCCAGCAGGGCCGCCAGGGTCAGGCCCAGCAGTACGCCCACCCCCAGCTCTTTGCGCAGAATGGGCCACCAGTCGCGCAGTTCTACATCGCGAGTGGCCAGAGCCCGCACAATCAGGGTGCTGGACTGGTTGCCGGTGTTGCCGCCGGTTCCGGTGAGAACCGGCAGATAAAAAGCCAGCGCAGTGATGGCCGCCAGTACCGACTCGAAGCCTTGCAGGATGCTGCTGGTGATGCTGCCGGTCACGATCAGGATAACCAGCCAGCGCACCCGCGCACTCCACAGCTCCCACACGCTCGATTTGCTGTAAACCAGTTCGGGCGACTCCACCGCGCCCAAGCGGTAGATGTCTTCGGTGGCCTCCTCCTGGATGACGTCCACTACGTCGTCAATGGTGACAATGCCCACCAGTTTTTTGTCCTCGTCCACCACCGGCAGCACCGTGAAGTTGTAGTCGGCCATCAGGCGGGCGACCTCTTCCTGGTCGGTGTCGTCGCGCACAAAAATCACATCGGGGTTCATGATCTCGGCGACGCGGGTTTTGGGGTCGGCCACAATCAGGTCGCGCAGGGTGAGCACCCCTTCCAGGTGCTCTTCGGCGTCTACCACGTAAATCACGTAAATCTGTTCGGCATCGGGGGCCTCGCGGCGCAGAAAGCGGAACACCTCCTCGACCCGCATGGCGTCGCGTACCGCAATGTACTCCGAGGTCATGATGCCCCCGGCCTCGTCCTCGTCGTACTCGGCGAGTTCTTCGACCTCGGCCCGGGTCTCGGGGTCTAGCTGGCGCAGCAGGGCTTCGGCCTGAGCCGGGTTTTCCTCCTCGACGGCGTTGATGGTGTCGGCCAGGTCGTCGAGGGAAAGTTCTTCCAGCAGCTCCTTGACCCGCCAGGGGGGCAATGCCTCCAGGAGTTCAGCTTGTTCGGTTTCCTCGAGGTGGCTGAACACCTCTGCGGCATCGGCAGGGGAGAGCAGGGTCAGGATGGGCAGGCGGTGTTCGGGGGCAAACTCCGACCAGTGCTCCAGAATCTGTGCCGGATAGAGCTCTTCCAGCGCAGCCTTGACCTTGAAGGCGTCGCTCTCCTCGAGGGCGCTTTGCAGTGCGTCCAGCCCAGCCAGGGTTTGGGTCTCGTACATTTGCGGCCTCCTTCGGTTTTCGGCCAGAGCCGAATCTTGGAAGGAAGCTCCGCAGGGTACACGGTTTGTCGAGGATTAGTCGGTGTGGGAGCACACCGGGCAAAATCTTCGACTAGAACTGTGATCTTCCACGGTGCCTCCTATACCTTGCGCCTTGAACCCTGTGTTCTTGGCCTTACAAGGTGGCAAAACTGCCTCTAGTAGGGTAGCACCGGAGGCCCATCAAGGCAAGCAAATTTGAGTGTCTCCCATCGTTGCTGGCATGCTGCGGTCTTATCGAGGTCAATGGCACGGGCTATACCATTTGGGTTGGGCGCATTTCAGACTACCGGAACAGTGAAGCAGGGGACAGGGGGTAGGTGATCGAGGCCCACTACCCACCGCCTGCCACCCACTCCAGGCCTGTGTATCACTGAAAGTTGGGTATGTCGCTGAGGTCGGCATTAGAAGGTCATGCCCTGGTACACCTCGGCAACCTCGAGCTGCAAATCCAGGCAAGGCAGCTTGAAAACGCCCTGCGTACCCACAGGGGTATAACGCCAGGAGCTGTCCTCCAGACGCTCGAAAATCTCGACCAGTGGCTTATCCTGCGAGACCAGAATATAGGCTTTGAGGGCGGTTATGGCGGTGTAGCTTTGCAGCTTTTCACCCCGGTCTATGGCCTCGGTGGTTTCGGACAGCACCTCGATAATCCAGCAGGCCTGCTGCTTGTAGCGGGCTTTGCCGTCGGGTGGTTCGCACGAGAGGAATAAGTCGGGGTAGTAACCCCGCCCGCTGGGGGTTTGCAGAATCATATCGGCCATGAAAAGCTCGCAGCCCGAGGCCTCGGCGCTGTCGAAGATTAGGCGGTTCAGTCGGCTGATGAGTCGGTTGTGACTGGCGGTTCCGCCCGCCATGGCAAACAGATAACCGTCCACATACTCATGGCGCTCCTGGGCGTGGGCCTCGAGCTCCAAATACTCCGTGAAGCTGGCCTGGCCAACCGGATTCTGCCGTGCCATAGGTGCAGTATAGCGTTGTCCGGGCGTTGATGGCAGTTTTGCCGATGCCCTTCTGCCCCCGCCTTGGGCCTTCACTTTCGGCCTTCGGCCTGCTCACTTCAGACGCCGATCCTGTAACTATAATCACATCACTTGATATTGACACACTCAATCCATTGCTGCTACCCTAGCGAGCGGCCTTCAGGAAGTGGGCCAGAAATCGCAAAAATAATATGAGTGGTTTCTTGGGCACCTCCCGGCTAGACTGAACCTATGTTTGAGACCCTTTCCCAACGCATCCGCGCCGCTGTAGACAAGCTGCGCGGTCGGGGCCGCATCAGCGAGGCCGACCTCAAGGCCACCCTGCGCGAGATTCGCATGTCGCTCCTGGAGGCCGACGTCAACTTCGAGGTGGCCAAGAGCTTTGTAAACCGCGTGCAGGAGAAAACCCTGGGCCAGGCCGTGCTCGAGAGCCTCACCCCGGCGGAGCAAATCCTGGCGGTGGTTTACGAAGAACTGGTGCAGATGCTGGGGGGGGAAGCCAAGCAGCCGGTGCTCAAGAACGAGGGCAACCTGTGGTTCATGGTGGGGTTGCAGGGCTCGGGTAAGACCACCACCACCGGCAAGCTGGCCCAGTTCTACAAGTCCAAGGGACGGCGCCCCTTGCTGGTGGCTGCCGACACTCAGCGCCCCGCCGCCCGCGACCAGTTGCGCATTCTGGGTGAAAAGATTGGGGTGCCGGTGCTCGAGGTTGCTGATAACGAGCGCCCCGAGACCACCCGCACCCGCTTGCAGCAGCACCTCACCTTCGACTACCGCGACCTGGTCATTGTGGACACCGCAGGCCGCCTCCAGATAGACGAAGCCCTGATGGACGAGCTGGCCCGGCTCAAGCAGGTGCTGGGGCCCTCCGAGACCCTGCTGGTAGTGGACAGCATGACCGGCCAGGAGGCCCTGAACGTCTCCAAAACCTTCGACGAGCGCATTGGCGTCTCGGGTCTGATTCTGACCAAGCTCGACGGCGATGCCCGGGGTGGGGCGGCGCTATCGGCCCGGCACGTGACCGGCAAGCCCATCTACTTCGCGGGGGTTTCGGAGAAGCTCGAGGGTCTGGAGCCCTTCTACCCCGACCGGCTGGCCCAGCGCATCCTGGGCATGGGCGACCTTCAGACCCTGCTGGAAAAAGCCAAGCAGGCCGAGCTCGAGGCCCCCCAGAAAGACCTCAAGGAAATCACCCTGGAAGACCTCATCACCCAGATGCGCCAGATGCGCAAGATGGGCAGCTTTACCGAAATCCTGGGCATGATTCCCGGCATGTCGCGGATGCTTCCGGCTGGCTTTTCGGTGGACGAGAAACAGGTAAACCGCATGGAGGCCATTGTGCTCTCCATGACCCCCAAAGAGCGGCGCGACCCCAAGGTACTTAACGCCTCGAGGCGCAAGCGCATTGCGGCGGGCTCGGGCACCACGGTGCAGGAGGTCAACCGCCTCATCAAAACCTTTGAGGACACCAAGCAGCTCATGAAAACCCTGGCCAAGCAGCAGCAAAGAGGGGGCAGGGGGCTCTTCAGGCGTTAGGTCTCAAGTCGCAAGTCAAAACCGGGCCTTTCGGCCCAAGACCTGCGACCAACAATGCGGAAAAAATAACCATACCGCTGAAGACAAAGGAAAAAGGAGAAAAACATGACCAAGATTCGCCTCTCTCGTTTCGGTTCCAAAGGCAACCCGCACTACCGCATCGTGGTGGTGGACAGCCGCGCCAAGCGCGATGGGGGTTACATCGAGCGGGTGGGTTACTACGACCCCCGCAAGACCACCAAAGACTGGCTTAAAGTGGACATGGAGCGCGTAAATTACTGGCTTGGTGTGGGGGCCCAGCCCACCGACACGGTCAAGAAGCTCATCAAGCAGGCCAGCGCGTAAGCGCCCGAAGGCGCAAAGCCGAAAGCTAAAGGCTCAAAACCCCTGGGCTTTCGGCTTTCGGTTTTTGGCTTTAGGCTAATGCTTATGAAAGACCTTGTGGAATACCTGGCCAAAGCAGTGGTTGATCACCCGGCCTCCATCCGCGTGGACGAACGCCGGGGCCGAGAGGGGCTGGTTTACTATGTGGAAACCCATCCCGAGGACAAAGGCCGCATTATTGGGCGGCAGGGCCGCGTAATCGAGAGTATCCGCACGGTGGTGCGTTCGTTCGCCAAGGGCCGGGTTTCGGTGGAAGTGCGCTAAGCGCTTAGATACCCTGACCCCTTCCACGTATGCGGCGCATCGAGATTGGGCGTATTGGAAAACCCTATGGCATGGAGGGCGGCCTCAAGTTTCGGGGTGAGGCGGTGGTCTTTGACCTGGAAAAGGTGTACCTGGAAGGTCTGGGCTACCGCTTGATTGAGGAAATAGAGGAGCTGGGTAACGAGCTGGTGGTGTATCTGGCGGGTGTGCAAATCCGAGCGGAGGCCGAGCGGCTGGCCGGGTTGCGGGTATATGCCGACCAGGACGACCTTCCTGAACTCGAGGAAGGTGAGTATTACTACTTTGAGCTGGTAGGCAGGCCGGTTTTTGTGGATGGTAAGCCCTTCGGGGAAGTGGTGGATGTAGAAGATGGGGTGCAAGACCGCCTGGTCATCAAAGCCAGGGGCACCTCGCTACGGGCCCAGAGCAAAACCTACCTGGTACCGCTCCAGGCGCCATATGTGAAAATCGAGGCCGACGGCATTTACATCGAGGCCATTCCGGGCTTGTTCGATTAGAGTGCTCTACCCATTCTCTGCAAAGCCATGAAATATACCATCCTGACCCTTTTCCCCGACCTGATTCGACCCTGGACGGAAGAATCCATTGTTCAGAAGGCTATCCAGAGGGGCCTGATTGAGGTGGATATCCGCGACATCCGGGCCTACACCGAAGACAAACACAAAACCGTGGACGACACCCCCTATGGTGGGGGGGCCGGTATGGTGATGCGGGTGGATGTGGTGGTGCGGGCCCTCGAGGCCGCCGGGCCTGCCGACGAGCGCATTCTGCTGAGCCCTGCCGGGGCCCCCTTTACCCAGCGCATGGCCGAGGAGCTGGCCCAGAAGTCGCACCTGGTGCTCTTGTGTGGGCGCTACGAGGGAATAGACGCCCGGGTGGAGCGCTTCGTGACCCGCGAGGTTTCCATAGGCGACTACGTGCTGATGGGCGGAGAGCTGGGGGCGCTGGTCATCCTGGAAGCCACCGCCCGCCTGATTCCAGGCGTCATCAAGGAAGCCGAAAGCCACCAGCAGGACTCCTTTTCTACCGGCCTGCTGGACTACCCCCACTACACCCGCCCCCCGGAGTTTAGGGGCCTGTGCGTACCGGAAATCCTTACCTCGGGCCACCACGCCAAAATTGCCGAGTGGCGGCGCAGGCAAGCCCTCAAGCTTACCAAGGAACGCCGACCCGACCTGCTAGAAAAAGCCGAGCTAACCGCAAAGGATCTGGTCTGGCTCGAGGAGTAGGGTCTTCGAGCAAAGGTGTGAGAAACCCCATCGTATTCCATAGGCAAGGCCGATAGCCAAAAGCCGAAGGCCCAAGGCCAGATTCACTCATGCCGGTGCTGTCTGAACACCTGGCCGAATCATGCGAACGGTGAAGTAGGGGACAGGGTTAGGGGTTAGGTGACAGGCCTTTGAAAACCGCAACCTTGCTTTTGACAAGGCCCCCCCTGGCTGATACAATCTCAACTTGCTGACCTGTCCCGAGTATCTGCCAGGCGGGTACGTTTGAGGGCAAGAATCCATGAACCCGCAGTTTTGCCAGAGGCAAAGGGCGCACAAGTAGGTTCCGCTGGAACAAGGAGTCAGACCATGAACCGTGGTGCTTTGCTCAAAGTGGTAGAAAAGAAGTACACCCGTACCGACATTCCCCAGTTCAAACCCGGCGATACCGTCAAGGTCAACTACAAGGTGGTGGAAGGCAACCGTACCCGCGTACAGGCCTACGAAGGCGTGGTCATCAAAATCAAACGCAATGGCTTCAACAGCGCCTTCACGGTACGCAAGATTTCCTTCAACGAAGGGGTAGAGCGGGTTTTTCCCTTCAACTCGCCCCTCATCGAGAGCGTGCAGGTGGTAAGCCGGGGCAAGGTGCGCCGCGCCAAGCTGTACTATCTGCGTGAGCTGCGCGGCAAGGCTGCACGCATCCGTGGCGACCGCAAGCGCCTCAACGAGGATGTGGAAGCCCGGGCGGTGGCGGCCAGGGAAGCAGCCGAGGCCAAGGCTGCGGCTGATGCTGCTGCCAAGCAGGAAGCCGAGCGCGCCGCTGAGGCCAGTGAGGCGGTAGAGGAAAACAAGGCGTAATACCAAATCTGCTCAGAAATGACCCAAAAGCGATATACAAGTCCCTCGGACGCGCCCCCTGGCGCGGCAAGTGAGGGGCGCGTTTAGCGCCGCTCACGCGCAGAGTTGGTATAAGATTCGTTGGGCAAGGCCGGAGTGGAGTACCCACTCCGGTTATCTTTTGCCTTTTCTCAGCCACTGGCCTACCCGCCGCAAGAACTCCGGGATGGACTCCAGCAGCCACAGATACCCCAGGAGCGCCATGGCAATCCAGAAAATCAGCCGTGGGTCGCCTGGGTTGAACAGGGCGAAGCTCAGGCTCAGGGGCAGGGCGATCAGAATGACCCTGGAAAGCCCAGGGCGCAGGTGGCGAAAACGATAGACTTCGCCAATGCCCAACCCCACCCACAGCAGGGTTTCCCAGCGCAGCACCTGGGGCCAGTAGAAGGTCGGTGGCCAGGAGAGCCAGGCCATGAGGGCCAGCGCAAGCAGGGGATAGACCCCGATTTCCCAGGGCTCGAGGGGGTCGTGGAACACCTGTCGCGCTCCTCATAAACGTGGCCGTCCATCCCGGCGGCCACTGTTCTGTCCGGGACAAAGCTTTCTTGGTGTCGGATGGCTTATCATGTGTGAAGAGCGCTCTACACAGTATGCCAGCTTTGCAGCGACCGGACGGGCAGGCCAGAGTTCCGGGCCCGCCGGATGGCCTCGAGGCTCCACTTAGCCCCCTCGGCGGTGGTGATAAAGGGCTTGCCGGTCTCCACCGCCCGGCGCAGCTCGGGGTGGGGGGTCAGGGCAATCAGCAGGTCGTAGTCGCCTTCGGAGGCTTCAAAACCGGCGGCTTCCCAGTCGGCTTTCAGGCTTTCGGCGCCGATGAAGCGCACCTTACCTGAAAGCGGCAGCCGCTGGCCCACCCCCAGTTCGGCCCGGTAGTAGGACAGGTAGGGGTCGGCGTCGATACCCATGCTCTCGCCGGTGGAGCGCATCTCCGGCCCCAGCACCGGAATTACCCCGGGGAACTTGAGCCAGGGGATGAGCACCTCCTTGACCGAGTAGAAGGCCGGGGTGGGGTCCTGGGTGAAGCCCAGCTCGTCCAGGGTTTTGCCCACCGCAATCAGCGCAGCGTACTTGGCGAGCGGGTGGCCGATGGCCTTGGACACGAACGGCACCGTGCGGGAGGCGCGGGGGTTGGCCTCGAGGATGTAAACCACGCCGTCCTTGAGGGCGTACTGCACGTTGATCAGGCCCCTAACCCCCACTGCCAGGGCCAGCCTGCGGGTGTAGTCCTTAACGGTGGCCAGCTGCTCGGGCGAGAGCGAGATGGGGGGCAGGATGGTGGCCGAGTCACCGGAGTGAACCCCGGCCCGCTCGATGTGCTCCATGATGCCCGCTACCACTACCCGCTGTCCGTCGCAGAGGGCGTCCACGTCGAGCTCGAGGGCATTCTCCAGGTACTGATCCAGGAGAATCGAGGGGCGCTCGGCCAGGGCGGCGTAGATGCCGTTCAGATACCAGCGCAGCTCCTCGGCGCTGTGCACGACCTGCATGGCCCGCCCCCCCAGCACGTAGCTAGGCCGGGCCATCAGGGGGTAGCCGAGGTTCTCGGCCAGTTGCAGGGCCTCCTCGGGGGTGCGGGCGACGGCCCCTTTGGGCTGGGGAATGCCCAGTTCGGCGCAGAGCCGGTTGAACTCGGCGCGGTCTTCGGCCTTGTGGATGGCCTCCCAGGGGGTGCCCAGCAAGGTTACTCCAGCCTCGGCGAGCCTTTTGGCCAGCTTCAGGGGGGTCTGGCCGCCCAGGGTGGCAATCGCACCCAGGGGCTTTTCGTGGTCGGTCAGGTTGAGCACGTCTTCCAGCGTCAGGGGCTCGAAGTAGAGCCTATCGGCGGTGTCGTAGTCGGTGCTCACGGTCTCGGGGTTGGAGTTGACCATGATGGTTTCATAGCCCTGTGCCCCGGCCTCGCCGGGCCGCTCAGGCGGTATCACGGCCTCCCGCAGGGCCCAGACCGCGTGCACGGTGGCGTAGTCGAACTCCACCCCCTGTCCGATGCGGATGGGGCCGCTGCCCAGGATCACCACCTTGGGCTTATTGGTAGGGCGCACCTCGTCTTCCAGCTCGTAGGCGCTGTAGTGGTAGGGGGTGTAGGCCTCGAACTCGGCAGCGCAGGTGTCCACGGTTTTGTAAACGGGCCTGGAGCCTGCGGTTAGGCGCTGTTTGCGGGCCGCCGCTTCGGAAACCCCCACCAGTTCGCCCACCCGCGCGTCGGACAGGCCCAGGCTCTTCACGTAGCGCCAGTCCTCGGCATCCTCGAGGCGGTGGCTCTCGGTCTCGAGGTCGTGCTCGGCCTCCACCACCTCCTTGAGCTGGGTCAGGAACCAGGGCTCAATCCTGGTGCGCTCATAGAGGCGGTCTACCGGTTCGCCCCGCCGCAGCAGTTCCAGCACTGCATAAATTCGCGTAGGGCTGGGGTAGAGCCGGGCCTGGAGTTCCTCGGTGGTGTAGGTGGAGAACTCCGCCCGCACGTCGGCCTCGAGGCTCCGCAGGGCCTTACCAAAGGACTCCTTGAAGGTGCGGCCTATGGCCATTACCTCGCCCACGCTCTTCATCTGGGTGCCGAGCCGGTCGGAGAAGCCCTGTGGCTGGGTGTTGGGCAGGGTGCTGAACTTCTCGAAGGCAAAGCGGGGAATTTTGGTCACCACGTAGTCGATGGTGGGCTCGAAGGAGGCCGGGGTCTTCTGGGTGATGTCGTTGGGGATTTCATCCAGGCGGTAGCCCACCGCCAGCAGGGCGGCAATCTTGGCGATGGGAAAGCCCGTAGCCTTGGAGGCCAGGGCCGAGGAGCGCGAGACGCGGGGGTTCATCTCAATCACGATCATCCGCCCGGTCTTGGGGTCTATGGCGAACTGGATATTCGAGCCGCCGGTCTCCACGCCAATCTCTCGGATGATGGCGATGGCCGCATCGCGCATCTTCTGGTACTCCACATCGGAAAGGGTTTGCGCGGGAGCCACCGTGATGGAGTCGCCGGTGTGGACACCCATGGGGTCCACGTTCTCGATGGAGGTGATGATCACCACGGTGTCGTTCTTGTCGCGCATGACCTCGAGCTCGTACTCCTTCCAGCCCACAATGGACTCCTCCACAAGTGCGGAGTGGGTGGGGGAGAGTGAGAGCCCGCGGGTGAGAATCTCGATGAACTCCACCTCGTTTTCGGCAATCCCGCCGCCGGTGCCCCCCAGGGTAAAGCTGGGCCGCACCACCACCGGATAGCCGGTCACCTCGCGGGCAAAGGCCAGCCCCTCTTCCAGGCTGTGGACCATCCTGCCCCGGGGCACGTCCACCCCAATTTTCAGCATGGCCTTCTGGAATTCTTCGCGGTCTTCGCCCTTCTTGATGGCGGCGGCATTGGCCCCAATTAGCTCCACCCCGTATTTGTCCAGAATCCCCTGCTCAAAGAGGGCCATCGAGAGGTTGAGCGCGGTCTGTCCCCCCAGGGTTGGGAGCAGGGCGTCCGGACGCTCCTGGGCGATGATTTTTTCCAGGAACTCCACCGTGAGGGGCTCGAGGTACGTCCCCTCCGAGAGCTCGGGGTCGGTCATGATGGTAGCGGGGTTGGAGTTGACCAGCACCACCTCGTAGCCCACGCTACGCAGGGCCTTGACGGCCTGGGTGCCGGAGTAGTCGAATTCCGCGGCCTGGCCGATGGTGATGGGGCCGGAGCCGATGATGAGTATTTTTTTGAGGTCGGTGCGGGCGGGCATACCAAGGGGAGAGAATATCACTTATCCCGCCTTCTGGCTATGGGGCTTTGCATACTGATTCAGATTTTTGGCATAAACTATCAACCCCTAAAAGAAGCCCCCAACTGCGGGTCTTTCCTCCAAAAACGCCCCCCTCCTGGCGCTCATCCAAAACACTGCTGCGTCAGGGCAATCGCCCCTAACGGATACCTTATCTTATAGACATGCGTACCCTGAAATCCGAGTTGCTCAAAAGCTTTTTGCAGGACAACCCGCTGGTGGTGGATGTGCGCCCGCCCGAGCAGTACAACCAGGACGACTTCCAAGGAGCCGTACACATTCCCCTGCACGATATCCAGCACGGCAACCACAACCTGCCCAAAGACCGCCCCCTGCTGCTTATCTGCGAGCGGGGGGTGATGAGCGAGCTGGCCGGACTGTACCTGGAAGCTGCGGGTTATGAGCAGGTGTACAACCTCGAGGGGGGCCTGCAAAAGCTGCGAAAAGAAGCTCAAAAGTAGTCTATGGGCGATGGTCTATAGTCCATAGTCATTCGGAAGAGTCTCCAGCAATCAGCTACCGGCTACCGACCATAGACAATGGACTATCGACTATTGTCTCTTTTTAGCAAATCCTCCAGCCGCACCCCATGCCACTTTTCCAGGTGCTCACGGTGGGTGTGCAGGTAGGCCCCCGGCTCGAAAAACCGGTCGTAGTACTCGAGGTCGAGGTGGTGGGTCTGCAAAAACATCAGGCTGTAGATGGTGGGCACTGTAGCGGGGAACTTTCCAAAGGTATCGAAGAGGTACTGGGCCTGGGTAGCAACCACCTCAACCAGCCAATCCTGGTGGGGGAAAGCCTGGGAACGCACCGCCGGGGCGTTCTTCCAGGGCCCTGGGGTTTGGGGGTGGAAGGGGCCGCCCTCGCCAAACTTGCGCTCGACCAGGGCCTCCACCGCCCTACGCATATCGGGGTAGTGGGGCGGGCAGTGGCCTTCAAAAATGCCCTCGAGGCCGGTGGGGTTGGGCCGCGACCAGCCAGGCTTGAAGTCGTAGCGGAAGCCCAGCCCCGGCACCTCGGGGTCGCCCGAAGCCCCCAGGGTTCGCACCCTATCGAGCCCGTTGAGCATCCAGCCGCCCAGGCCCATGGCCTGTTGCATCAGGTGGCCTGCAAATACCGCCGCGCTGATTTCCGCCGAAACTTCGGCCAGGGTGGCCTGGTCAAAGGCGGTGAGGGGGTAGGGCTTGTCCACCGCCACAAAATCCTTGAACTTTTCCAGCCCTGGGATGCTCCGGTTGTGTACGTCGTCGTAGAGTACGAAGCCATTCTGGGCAATGAAAAGGAGCTTGAGCAACTGATGCTGGGCCACGTCGGCGATGGGCCAGACCAAGAGCGAGCCCGGTTTGTTGGCGTTCCAGGCATTGTGACCGGCCATGTAGGGCTCGCGGGGGGGGATGTAGAGCCGGGCGTCGGACAGCTTGTGGATGTACTGCCGGTGCGCGAGTAGCAGCTCCACCGCGTCTACCTGGCCCTCAGCGTTGCGCGGCACCGGCGGGCGGGCATCGCGGGTTTTGAAGGTGTAGGTGCCGCTATCGTCGGTGAAGAAAATCTGGCTGGTGTGGAAGCCCGCCGCGCTGGGGAAGGTGCGTCCGGCAGCCATGCCGGAGTAGCTGGGCAGATGAGGGGCCACGTTTTTGTGGTGGCTGATCAGGTTGTGCCAGCCGGTCAGACCGCCCACCGTGGTCAGGATGAGCAGGCGCTCGAGTTCCGAAAGGGGGTAGGGCTCGTACCTCGAGCGGTAGGCCAGGGGCCCCTCGGGCAGCTCGCCCCCCAGGGCAAAGCGGCGGCTCCGACGGCCAAAAAGCGCCTCGGTCAGGGGAAAATGCAGGAGTTCCTCGAGGGCCTTGCGCTCGTGTGGATGGATGACTGTATCGGACGTGGTATCGGGCATTTCCCCCAGTTTAGCCCGAATGTTCCCGTTGAAGTATGGCCCGGCAGGGGATGTTGAGGGCCACCGCAAAGTTCACGTATGCCTCCCCTACCGGGTAGGGGAGGTTGGAGGGGTCAGTTCCGAGGTCGCCCATGCTACTGGCGGTTACGCTGGCTAGCATGGCGTTAACCCCACCCTACCCACCCATACGAGATAGTTGCTCTTCTACAACGCTTTTACGGTTACCCTGCTACTGTTCCGGGCCTTTTTCGATGGGAACGCCCACCGCGTTGCCCCACTCGGTCCAGCTTCCGTCGTAGTTTTTGACGTTGGGGAAGCCCAGGAGGTGCTTTAGCACAAACCAGCTATGGCTGCTGCGCTCGGCGATGCGGCAGTAGGCGATTACCTCTTTGTCGGGGGTCACGCCTTTGGGCTCGTAGATGGCACGCAGTTCTTCGGCGCTCTTGAAGGTACCGTCGGGATTGACGGTGGTGGCCCAGGGGATGCTTCGGGCGCCGGGGACGTGCCCCCCGCGCAGCACCCCTTCCTGGGGATACTCGGGCATGTGGGTTTTCTCGCCGGTGAACTCGGCAGGGCTCCGCACGTCTACCAGAGCGCCCTTGCCCGCCTTTACTTTTTCGATGTGGGCCAGTACCTCATCGCGGAAAGCCCGCAGGTTGGGGTCGCGCTGGCCGGGGGTGTAGGTGCCTCTGGGATAGGTGGGCACCTCGGTGGTGAGGGGCTTGTTTTCCTGTGTCCACTTGATGCGCCCGCCGTTCATCAGCTTAAGGTGTTTGTGCCCGTTGTAGCTGAAGAACCAGAAGGCATAAGCCGCCCACCAGTTGTTTTTGTCGCCGTACAGCACAATGGTGGTGTCGTTGGAGATGCCCAGACGCTCAAACAGGGCGGCCAGCTCGTGGGGTTGGATAAACTCGCGGATGGTGTCGTCCCAGAGGTCGGCCTGCCAGTCAATTTTCTGACTGCCGGGGATATGGCCGGTGTCGTAGAGCAGGATGTCTTCGTTGACCTCGAGAATCCGGATATTGGGGTCCTGGTGGTGCTTCAGCACCCAGTCGGTGGAAACCAGTACGTCGGGGTTGGCGTAGCTCATCTTTTCCTCCACGGTTAGTTAACCCAAAAGATCATAAGTGAAACAGGTCAAGGGTTACGCTGAGATAGATTACAAAATGTGTAATCTAATGGCTGGATGATACTCAATGTCGTTTTTTGGCTCAACTTGGGTGTCAGAGACTCGAGGCTAAAAGCCAGAGGCCCTGCATGAAGCGGTTTCTTAAGCGAAATGTAGAGCCGAGCAACACTCCAGAGTTATCGCCGAGACACTTTAGGGCGTGTAGGAGGCCTGGAGGTCCGTCGGGTCAGGAGTTCGCTCGAGGGTAGCAGGTGATCCAGGCACTCCGAGTAATCCACCCCCTGGCGGAAGTCGGCGGCCAGGTCGGCCACGCTCACCTGGCTCAGGCTTTGTAGCACGGCATCGCGCACCTTCAGCCAGACGGCGCTGCGCGCCTGGCAGCGGTTTTCCAGGGCGCAGGCTTTGGGCCAGTTCAGGCTGACGCAGGCCAGGGGGGCAATGGGCCCGTCCACAGCCCGAATGACGTCGCGCAGGTTGATTTCCTCGGGTGGACGGGGCAGCGCATAGCCCCCACCCTGCCCCTTCTTGGAAACCACCAGATTGTGCCCGACCAGCGCAGCCAGAATGCGTACCAGGTAGGTGTGCCGCACGCTCGTAGCCTGGCTGAGTTCCTCGCTGCCCACCAGGCGCCCGGGGGGCTGGGTGCCCAGGTAGCCCAGGGTTTTGAAGGCGTAGATGTCGGTTTTGGAGAGGCGCATAAGCCCTAATTTAGCCGAAAGCTGAAGGCCGAAGGCGAGAATCGAAGAACCGAAAGCGGAAGGCCCAAGGCCAGAGGTCAGGTGAAAACAGGTCATCAGGCATACCCGCCCGGCGAATCGGGTATCTCCACCGCCGCTCGCACGAAGGCGTTACCCACCGCGCTTTCCGCCAGGGCCAGGGGCTTGCCTGCCTGGTAGATGCCGCTCTTGCCCTCGAAATAGAGGTCGTAGAAGTGCCCATTCAGCATGGGGTTGAGCCCGTAGCGCAGGTTTTCGCGGTTTTGCAGCTTCCTGGCCAGCCCTTCGCGCAGCCAGACCTCGCCTTCGATTTCGCGGGGGTCGCTGCTCCAGGGCCCCTCCCAGCGGGCGGCGTTGGCCGAGGGTTGTACCACCAGCCAGGCCCCGGCAGCGTCGGCTTGCTCGATCAGGTCGTCGTGAAAGGCATCCAGGCAGATCAGGTTGGCCAGGGTGCCCAATCGGGTGTGGAGGGTCTGTCTGCCGGGTTGACCGCCCGTCAGAAAGGCACTGCGTTCCTCGGCGGTCAGGTTGACCTTGGGGATGCGCCCCAGCACGGCGCCCTGGGGCGAAACAATGAGCGAGAGGTTGTACACGCTTTTGCCCCTGGGGTGGAGGCGCTGCGCGGGTTCCCAGTCCATGTGCGGGCTAAAAATGCTGCCCGCCACAATATAGGCCCGGACGGCCTGAGCGGCTTCCCGAAAGGCCTGTTCGTACACCGGCCATACCAGGGGAGCCCGCAGGTGGTAGAGCGCGGCGGGGCTCCAGATGCCAAGCCGCAACAGGGCAGGCCAGTGTTCACGGAGCAACTGAAGGGCGGCCTGCAGGCTGGTTCTGGCCCCCTGCACAGCCCTCGAGGTCTTCAGCCAGAACACCAGGGGCAGGGCAAAGGCCTCGGGAAAGGCCAGAATGCGGGGTTCGTCCTGGGGCAGGCCCTCCGTGGCGGTCTGGCAGAGCTCGAGTACGTACTGCTTGAAGGCCAGGGCGCTGGTATAGGGCGCGGCTTGCAGCTCGGTCTGAACGGCGATCAGGTGCACCCACATCTGCTTCACCTTACAACAGCCAGGGCCGATGGCGGCCCGGTATGTGGCTTGCCTCCCCGAATGAAGGGCCAGAATCCCGTAAGCTGGGTTTTGATGAAAGGATGGATGTGGGGTCTGTTACCGCTGGGGGTGCTGGCGGGGTTCTGGCTATTGCAACCTCGAGCCGAGTCCAAAGTGGAGATACTGCCCTCTTTTACCCTTACGCAACTTGACGGCCAAACCGCCAATCTGACCGATTTCAAAGGCAAACCCATCGTGCTCAATGCTTGGGCGAGCTGGTGTGGGCCCTGCCGCCGCGAAATGCCCCTGCTGGTAGAAGCCGCCAGGGCCAATCCGGAGGTTCATTTCGTATTCTTGAACATTAGCGATGGCCCCGAGGCCGTGCGGGCCTTCGAGAAGGAGCTGGGGCTCAAGATTCCCAACGTCCTGCTCGACCCCGACGCCAAACTGAGCGACCCCTTGCGTATTCAGGGCCTGCCGGTCACGCTGTTCTATGATGCCGAAGGTACCTTGCTGAACCGGCACATTGGCGAAATTAGTGCCGCAGAACTCGAGGAGTTGCTGAAAGGGTTTTAGTAGAAAGTCGATGGCCGATGGTCTATTGTCGATGGACAGGGAACTACAAGCCGTGTGAATTCTGGCTGTGGTTCCAGACCCCTGACAAACAAGGCTTGTTCCAGCGAGCCTAGTTTTGATCACAAAGGGCTAGTAGCAGCAATCGGTGCAGCGTCCGTACAGGACGATTTCGTGTTTTTCGGTTTTGAAACCCTGGGGCACCATGAAGGAGAAATCGCCAGGGCAGCCCTCAATCTCGAACACCTTGCCACACCGGGTGCAGTGGAAGTGGTGGTGGTGTTTTTTGCCGGCCAGCTCGTAGCGGGGCGCTTCGCCGGGTAGTTCGACCGCTACCGCGCTGCCTTCCTCTACCAGTCCCTTCAGGGTGCGGTAGACGGTGGCGATGCCGAGGCCCGGTACTTTGTAGCGGGCGGCCTCGAGGACCTCGGTGGGCGAGAGCGGGCGGTTGAGCTCGGTCATCACCTCGCGAATGGCCTGCCGCTGGCGGGTGGAGCGTTCCATGGCTTTCAGCATAGCAAACCTGGGCCTTGACAATATGATAATGAGTTATCATTATGAATAACCGGCGAAAGAGGAGGCTGTACATGAAACAAATTCTCCCAATGGGATTTTTGCTGATGCTGGGGCTGGGCTCGGGCCTGGCTCAGCCGGTACCGGTAGCGGCGACCACGGGCATTGTTGCTGATATGGTGCGAAACGTGGGGGGCAACCGGGTCAGTGTGGTGCAGGTTGTACCCAACGGCAGCGACCCACACAGTTTTGAGCCGCGACCTTCGGTCATCCAGGCCATCAGCCGGGCCAGGGTCTTTTTTGCCAATGGACTGGGGCTCGAGCCCTTTTTGGAGAAGCTCGAGGCCCAGCTTCCCCCCAATGCCCGCATCGTCGAGCTGGCCGACGGTATGCCTAACCTGATCAAGCCCAGCAAAAAAGAAACCCAGGCAAGCGAACACGCGCACGATCACGCCGAGTACGACCCTCACCTCTGGCTGGACCCCACCTACGGCATTCGCTACGTGGAGAAAATCCGCGATGCCCTGGCGGTTGTTGACCCTGCCGGGCGCGCTGTCTATGCTCAGAATGCGTCGGGTTACATTGCCCAGATCCGTCAGGCCGATGCGGCGGTTGGTCGCTGCCTGGCCGACATACCGCAAGCCCTTCGCAAGCTGGTTTCCCAGCACGAGGCGTTGCTTTACTTCAACCGCCACTACCAGCTTAAAAGCATCGGCTCCATTGCCGACTTTGCCGGACAGGAACGCGGCCCGGCCAGTCTGGCCCGGCTGGCCCAGGCCATGAAGAAGGAAAATGTGCGGGTGATTTTTGTGGAGCCGCAGTTTTCGCAGGGTCAGGCACGCGCACTGGCCGAGGCCACCGGCGCCCGCATTGCCCGCATCTATTCCGATGCCTTCGACAACACGGTCAATTCCTACCTGAAGCTCCTCCAGGCCAACGGGCAGGCCATCTGTCAGGCCTTCAAGTAAAGCCCTGCCCACCCATGCTGCATCCAGAGAACCCGATGCTGGTGCAGTTCTGGCTTTGGGGTCAGGACGCGTTCGCTGGTAGCCTGGTAGCCTATGGTTTCCAGAAAAACCCCAGCCCAACCGGTCGGGGCTCGAGCCTCTACCTCAAAGGCGAGGTAGGGCTTCACTCGACGGCAGCCTGGCTACTGCACGCCGACGGGGTGCTGCTCTACTACCGGCCCGGCGAGTCTTTTTACCGCCTGGAAAGCGCCGATGGTCTGCCCGAGCTGCCTGCACGGCGGAAGCCCTTCGACTTTGAACCTGGTCTGGATGGCTTCAGACCCTTTGTAAGTGCTTATGAGGGGTGGATTGCAAGCCGGTATGGTCTGGACTATCGTCGGCAACAGCTAGCGAACCTCCCCAGGCTGGCCCGGCGCTCGCTGGATAGTTGGGAGCGCTGGGTGCGGCCTGTTGTGGGTGAAGGTAAGGCTTTTCCGGCCCTGCGAGGCCCGCTCGAGCGCCACCTCTAGCGCTGGGCATTGCCACTGTTCAAGAAAGCCATAATGCCCCCGGCCAGTCCATTGGCAAGCTGCTGGCGGTAGGCGCTGGTGGCCAGCTTTTTGCCTTCAAGCGGGTGGTTGACAAAGCCAATCTCCACCAGAATGGCCGGAATGCGGGCGTTGCGGATCACGTAGAACGGCGCGGTGTGGACACCCCGGCTCACCGCGCCGGTTTCGCGCACCAGCGAGCGCAGGGTTTTGAGCGCCAACTGCTCGGAAAACTTGAGGTTGGCCTGGGCGATCAGGTCGCGCATGAGGCGCTGGGCCACGCTCTGGGCTTCGCGGGTCAGGCGCTGCCCCAGCGCACCGCCGCCGTTTTCCAGAATGGCTTTGGACAAGAGCCGCTGGTCTATGGTCTCGCCAAAGTAGTACACCTCAATCCCCTGCGCGGCCCGTTCGGCGGCATTGGCGTGGATGGAAACAAAGAGCGTGCGTTTGCTATCGGCCATGGCCGCCCGCAGGCTGAGGTCGGCGGCCTTGTTGGCCGAGAGGTGCTTATCAGCGGTGCGCGTCAGGATGACCCGTACGCCCCTGGCCTCGAGGAGCTTTTTGGTGCGGAGGGCCACTTCCAGCACGGTTTCTTGCTCGCGTACAAATCCCACTGCGCCGGGGTCTATGCCGCCATGTCCAGGGTCCAGAACCACCACGGGTGCGGGCGCCCTCGAGGTGCTCCGGGGCCGGGCGGTGGTGGTTGTGGTTTTGCTCCTAACCTCCAGCACCAGGCGGCGGGGGTTGGCAAGCTCGAGGGTGCGGTAGCTGGTGCCCGCCCGCAGCGTCACCACGTAAAGCGAGCCACCCGGGCTGGGGGTGGCTCGATAGCCGACTACCTGCGGCGTGTTGAGTAAGGTCCGCAAGGTTCGGGGCGGGGTGCCCTGGAAGCGAATCGAGACCTCGTTGCCTGAGCGGCTCAGGCTAAATTTTGCTTCGTTGGGGATGCCAAATACCAGTCGGGTCAGGCCGTCTTCGGTGCCCACTCGAGGTTGAGCCAGTCCTAGCGGAGCCAAACAGAACACCAGTGCCAGAATGTATCGCATCTAACGCAATTGTAGTGCCACCCGATGAGAATTGTCACGCCGCGCTCGAGGCTACGTTAGTGTGCAGGGTTCCTTTGAGTTGAATACCCCTTACTGCCCCGGCCACCGACGCTCGATGTAGTCCAGCTTTCGCCCCCGCAGTAGCCAGGCGGCCATCAGGGTGGTGAGCGGAACCGCCAGCACCAGGGCCAGCGAACCTACCAGCATGGTTACAATTTCGGCGGCAAAGGTCTCGTTATTGATTAGTAACATCAGCGGCACATCGCTCTGGCTGATCAGCAGCAGCAAGGGCAGCGTACCTGCCGCGTAGGCCAGAATCAGGGTATTGACCAGACTGCCAATGTGGTCGAAGCCCACCGTCATGCCCCTGGTGTACAGTTCCCGCAGGCCGTAGCGAGGGTTGGCCTGTACGAGTGCCTGGATAACTGCGGCCTGGGTGACCGTCACGTCATTGAGCGCCCCCAGCGCTCCCACCACTACCCCAGCCAGGTACAGCGACACCAGATCGAGGTTACCCCCTAGCTGGAAACGGGCCAGGAAGGCTTCCTCAGAAGTGAGGCCGGTGAACTGCATCCACTCGGTCAGCAGTACCGAAAGCACCAGGGCTACCAGCGTGGCAAAAGTGGTTCCGATCAGGGCCGCAGTGGTCTTGCGGTTGATGCCGTGCACGAAATAAATCGAGAGCGCCAGAATGCCAAAAGCGCCCACAAAAGTGACCAGGAGGGGGTTATTGCCTGCCGAAATTTGTGGCACCACAAAAAAGGCCAGTACTGCCATGCTGGCGGCGGTTCCCAACAGACCCCGCAAACCCTTGCCTCGTCCCAGGGCTACCGTTACCAGCACAAACAGCCCGAGCAAGCCCCACAGGTAGGGGATGCGGTAGGGTTCGGCAATGTAAGTTTTGCCATCGGCCTCGTACACCACCACCTGCTGCCCCACCCGAAAGGCTGCCGACTCGGTGGGAAACTCCGCTTCTTTGAGCTGCTCACCAACCCGCACGGTTGCACTCTTATCACCCATCGAAACGATGCGGGCAATCGAGTACGCGCCGGGTGAACTGGGGGGAGCCGGGTCTTGCGGGGGTGCGTCCTGCGCCCAGGCCAGGCCCAAAACCACCATGATAACGAACCAAAAACGCATGGCTCTAATCTTATTGGCTTTCAAATGAGAGGGTAATGGCCCACAGCAAACCTTTAAACTGATTGTCCGATGAGATTCCGTAGTAAACTACACTTGTAGCAAAAACCCAGGGGGTTGATATGAATACCACACCGTCTATTACGGACACCGTGATGAATATGGTCAGCCAGAGCATTCAGGTGCTCACCAAACCCAGCGTGGAAACCTTTGAGCAATACGAAAACAAAGGCACCCTGCGGGAGGCCGTGATCTACGTTCTAATTGCTGCTGTTATCACCGGCCTTTTCAACCTGGGCAGCGGCCTGGGGGCTTTTTTGAACGGCATTATTGGCACCATTGTGGGCTTTCTGGTTTTTACCTACCTGGTGCACTATGTCGGCAAGACCCAGGGCGGCACCGGGTCGCTCGACAATGTAGCCTACACGTTTGCGCTGTTCTGGGCGCCCATCAATGTGATGGTTGCGGTAGTCAGCCTGATTTTGCTCATCACGCTTATTGGCATCTTCTTGATTCCCTTGCTGGCTATCGGGGCGCTGGTCATCAACGTCTATTTTGCTTACCTGGCCGTGCAGTCGAGCATGAACCTGCGCGAAAGCGGCAAAATCTGGATTACCCTGGCGGTGGCTTTTGTCGGTACCCTGATTGCCAGTATGGTTATTGCCGGCATTCTGCGATAAACAAGAATCCTGCAAACACCTTCCTGGTTGGGGAGGTGTTTTGCTTTGGGTAAAGCTACTGAATCCGAATGATGCTTGCCACCGACGGCACACCCTGGTCGTCAAGGATGAAGAGCATGTAGAAACCCGGAGGGGCGGCGTTGCGCGACTGATTGGCCCCTCCAAACTTGGCCAGGGTGCGGAAATCGGTGCGGATGGTCAGGACGTTGCCGCTGGCAGTGAACTCGGGCTCGAGGTAGCGCTGGTTCTGGTCGAAGCCGTGGGTGGGTGCGCCTAGGGCGATGAGCGAAACCTTCTGGATGCTGCGGCCCGACTCGGGGTGGGCCCAGGTAAGGGTGAATTCGCTGTCGTAGGCCACGGTGGGATAAGGCGGGTTGCCGGTTGAGCTGAGGGAGGTGCTCTGGATAATAGGGCGGGGTGCAAGCGAACCGTCGGATTTGAACAGGTAAGGGGGGTAGTAGATCTCGTGGTTCTTCTTGTTGATACGCTCCCCTCGAGCGGCCCCTGATAAACCGCTCAGGCTGCCGTAAACGGCAGGCTCGAGCTGGTCGCAGGTTCCACAGCCCCCACCCCCTGCTGTGAGTACGGTGCCATCGGGCAGGAGCATGGCGGTGGAGTGGTAGATGCGCTCTTCTTGTGAGCGAGCCCCCAGCGCAAAGCTCCCGGCGCCGCTACTTCCCGAAGGAGGCGTCCAGATTTCGCTGGTGCGCACTGCCAGATCGAGGTTCCAGAGGGTGTCTGGGTTAACAGTGTTGGCCCACTGGCTGGTATCAAGGGTTCCGTTCTCGCCTCCACTTTGCTGGCCCCCGTGAACAAATACCCTTCCGTCCGGCAACAGCACGGTGTCGGCATGGGTGCGGCGATAGGTCATGTTGGGGCCGGCAGAAACCGTGGCGCTGCTGGCATTGAGCGGAACGGTCAGGACAAAGGTGGTGTTTGCCAAACCGCTCTGGCCCAACTGGACGTTACCGCTGCCATCGCGGAACGCATACCCGCCCCCCACCACCAGCGCGCTGCCGGGGCGGAACATCACCGAACTCCCGTAGACCCGCTGCCCGTCCCGGCGCAGGAGCCCCCCAAAATTATCGGTATTCACGTTCAGAATAGCGGTATCCTGCGAGGCCCCAGCCAGCAAAACCCGCCCATCGGGAACCACATGCCACCAGGGGTAGTAGTGCTCGAAGCTATTAACCGCAGAGGCATTGGAATTGAGCATCCGGAGGCTGCCGTTGATGGGGTTGTAGACCTCGAAGGCATTGTTGTAGCCAATGTTGCCAGCCCGCATGGTGCCGTTGGCTTCACGGATACCCCTGATACCGGCTGTGGCCGTATTGGGTGGCGAAGCCGGGTTGGGTACACCATGCTCGAGGCCATTTGGACAGGTTCCACTGGGGGTTCGACAGAGGTTCTGGCCTGTTCGACTCGGGTCGCCAGCGGCGGTTTCTATATTCCCATTGGCGGCGTTGTTGGCGCTGTCGCGGTAGCTATCCTGCCGCTGGGCGGTGCCGCCGGTGATAAGCAATTCGCCGTTCGGCAGCTTGGTAACGGTGGGATACCAGCGGTCGCGCCACATGTTGGGGGTGGCGGGGCCTGGGCCGTTTTCCCACTGCTTGGCAACAGGGTCAAAGATATTGAGGCGGATGCTCCCCCACTCCAGGCCGGTGTTGCCCCCGGCGGTGAAGAGCCGGCCATCGGTGAGGACGGTGTAGCCCGCACAGAAGAGGTCGGTGCCTTTGGGTTGCTCGCTAACGCCCAGGCTGCTTCGATTGCCAAAGCTGGCGTCTTCGAAGGCATCCCTAGCAGGATCCCATAGCGTGACCAGGCTGCCGTCTTCATCGCCAAGGTTGGAGTTGCTGCGGGGCGAGACGTTGTGTACGTCGGTACGCTCACGGTATTTGCCCACATCATCCGAAGCGTACCAGGCAATCACCTTGCCGGTGGGCAGGAGGGCGGCGTAGGTGGGAACCAGCGGCCAGTTTGGTCGCACCGGGCCAAAGCAGCCCCGCTGGTTTACCTGTTGGGGGGCATTGCAGGGCGCTGGCACCGGCACGGGGTTGGACTCGGTGCCGGCGCTGGTGCCGGTTCCGTTCACGGCACGAACACGGTAGGTATAGGTGAGCGGGTTGCTGACGGTGCTGTCGAGGTAGAACAGATTCTGGATGTTGGAGGCCACCATGCTGTAGCTGCCATCGGCCAGACGGCGCTCGAGGACATAGCTACTTATCGCACCCCCAGATGCAGGGGCTTGCCACTCGACGCGAACCGCTGTGGGGGAGGTAGCCCAGGCCAGCACGTTTTGAGGGTTGCCGGGCGCCGAAGGTGAGCCCAAAGGGGTGGTGACCGGGGGGGAGACGGTGTATGGACTATTCCCAGCTGAGTTCTCGGCCCGCACCTGATAGGTATAGGTGGTACTGGGGCTGGTGCTGTTGTCGCTAAAGTTGGGGGTGAAAACGGTAGCCAGGTTGCTAAAACTGCCCGAAGCCCCCTCCCTCCGCTGGATACGGTAACTGGCAACCGCCCCCCCAGAGGTGGGGGCCTGCCAGGTCAGGGTAATGCTGGTGGGGCTGGTGGCAGTAGCCGACAGGTTCTGGGGTGCGCCGGGGGGCTGGGTGGGCTGAGCCAGGGTAGCCACATTGGCGCGTTCCAGCCAGTCGCTTTTACCACCTACACCTACGGCCCGGATACGGTAGGAGTACGTGGTGCTGAAGGCCACGCTGGTATCGGTAAAGGTGGTGGTGTCTCCGTTGGGGGTGGCAATGAGGGCATAGGTGCCGCTGCTTCCGGTCTTGCGCTCGAGTTCGTAGCTGGTGGCACGTTCCGAGGCACCCCAGGAGAGAACTACTGCCGGCGTGGCATTGGGGGTCGCGCTCAAGGAGCCCGGGGTGGAGGGTGGGGGTGTGGGCTGATTGCAAGCCACCAACGCAGAGAGCCCCAACACCAGCGCTAACAGCCCCCGCATGTTCTTCCCCAAGTTGTAAAAGAATCCAACCCCTGTCATGGAAACCATAGATAATACCCTCATGGTACATCTGCACAACCCAATTTCATGTGCCCTGCCAAGGGCTTTGGGAAACTGGGCCGTAAAGCAAAATCGCCTGTGCTGGAGTGGTTTTCTAAACCAACGTTAAGGGCATGGGCTGGATTTTGGCGCTTAGATAACGATGGTTGTGAACAAACATAGGACCCAGGCCGGATGAGCCTGGGTTACGAGCCAAGGAAGCCCTACTGAACGCGCAAAATACGTGCTACCGAAGGAACGCCCCGGTCATCAATGAGGAACAGCATATAGAAGCCAGGCGGGGCGATGTTGCGGGCGCCGCCGGGGGTGGGTGAGTTGTACTGTCCGTCGAAGGGCGCATCGACGTTCAGGCTAAGACCGTTTTGCTGGAAGCGCAGACTTAAGAAGCGCTGGTTCTGGTTGAAGGCGTGAGTGGGCACCCCCAGGGCCAGCAGCGTTACTTTCTGAATGCTGCGATTGGGGTCGGGGTGATTCCAGGTCACGGTGAACTGACTGTTGTAGCCGATGGTGGGGTAGTCATCGGGGCTGCTGGCGGTATTGCTCAGGCCGGTGATAATGGGGCGCGGAGCCAGGCTGCCATCGCTCTTGAACAGGTAAGCGGGGTAGTAGATCTCGTGATTTTTCTGATTAATCATCTCCTGCTGACCGAACCAGCGACCGTAGTAGCCACCATCCTGCCAGCTTGTTTCAAAATTGCCGTTGCAAAGTCCGCAACCGCCTCCACCCAGGGTCAGAACGGTGGCGTCGGGTAACAGCAGCGAGGCTGAGTGATAGATGCGGGGTTTCTGGGCTCTTGGCCCCAATACAAATTTGCCGGTGCCGCCATTTTCTGGGCCGGGTGACCAGATTTCGCTTTGATGTACAGCCAGATCGATATTGAACACTGTGGCGGGGTTGACGGTTTTGGGCCACCATTCCCGCGACTGCTCTGGGGTCATGGGGGTGGGTGGGATGGCACCGGGGTTCTCGCCGCCGTCCTGCTGTCCGCCATTCACAAAAACCTTGCCGTCGGCCAACAACGTGGCATCGAGATGGGTGCGGCTGTACTGCATGTTAGGCCCCTGCTTCATTACAGGAGGTGTGGAAGAACTGTTGCCGAGCTCGAGGTGCAGACTGGTTTTGCCGTTGCGTTGATTGTTCAGTGCAAAGATGACCAGCTCGCCGTTAGGGTAGGTATCGGCGGCATATCCGCCGCCAATCACCAGGGTCTTGCCCGGTTCATACATTACCGAGGTGCCGTAGACCCGGTGGGCATCGTAGGGAATGCCGTGGTTGGTAGACTCCCAGATGCCCTTCCACTGGCCCTGCTGCCAGTCCAGCAAGCCTTTTTGCTTACCAGCTCCGGAGAGGAAGGCCAGGCCGTTGGGGGCGATGTGCCACCAGGGGTAGTAGTGCTCAAAGGACTGTACATCGGCGGCGGTGGCCTCGAGCATTCGCAAGCTACCACTGTCGGGGCTATAGATCTCAAAGGCATTGTTGAAAGCAGTGCCCCTGGCGTTTTGCGTCTTGATACCGGTAGAAAGACCGGGCGCATTGGCGATGGAACTGAAAGTTTTGCCCAGGGCCAGTCCATCGGGGCAGCGACCAGAGGGGGTGCGGCAGGGGTTGTTGGGGTTGCTGGAGGAGCCTTCCACAAACGTGGAGTCGGGCTCGGCGGTGCCGCCGCTAATCATCACCTCGCCGTTGGGCAGCTTGGTGACGGTGGGGTACCAGCGGTCGCGCCACATGTCGGGGGTGGTAGGGCCGGGCCCCAGGTTCCAGGTGTTGGTTTTGGGGTCGAAGAGGTTGGTGCGCAGGCTTCCCCACTCCAACCCACGGTTGCCGCCGGCGGTGAAGAACCGGCCATCGCTGAGCACGGTAAAGCCCGCGCAAAAGAGGTCGGTGCCTTTGGGCTGGCCACTTACTGTTCGACCGTTTTGTTGGCTGCCGTTGCCGAAGCTTACGTCCTCGAAGTTGCCGCTGTCAGGGTTCCACAGCACCGCCATGGTACCGTCCTCCTGGGCGGGAGGGTCGCTGCGGCGGTCGCGCTGGTGATCGCTGGTGAGTTCGCGGTAGCGCCCAATATCATCGGAGGCATACCAGGCAATTACCTTGCCGTTGGGCAGTAAGGCCACGTAGGTGGCCACCACAGGCCAGTTGGACACCACTGGCCCAAAGCAACCGATGCCAGGTGCGTCAGCAGGGTTGCTCTCGCAGCGGGCCGGTACCGGTAATGGGTTGGATTCGACCCATGCGCTCTGGCCGTTTGCAGTTCGCGTGCGAATACGGTAGGTAAAGGTTTTGCCTCCACTGACAATCTGGGTATCGTCGTGGCTGCTGCTGAGACCAGTGGCGAGTGGTTGGTAACCCTGGTTGCCCTCCTTGCGTTCGATTTCGAAGCTGGGGTTGGTAAGGCTGTCGGGAGCTTTCCAGGAGAGCTTTACGTGTGTAGGGGAGACAGCATATGCAAGCACGTTGCGCGGAGGATCGAGCGTGGCAGGAGGTTGGGGTGTGGACTGTGGACATCCAGTGATGAGCAATGCCAACGCCACCCCGAGCCCACCTGCTTTCAGAAATCGTATCTTCATATGTGCCTTCCTCCTGGTTTTACTGACCCAGACCAGATATGTTGAGAAACGGTATAAAAAACCCCGGTACTGCGGGAAAACCCCGTCTCCCAAGGCGAGGTTAGCCTCAGGATAGACGTACTTTTGTCCTTTACGGGGTTATTTATGTGAATTACACCGTTATCCCATAAGTTGCGTACGGGACAGGCGGAAAACCGTGTCGTTATGGACTTAATCTGGTAACGCAGCCAACTTTAACACGGCAAGTAATGCATACCCCAGGCGGGTACTGTCATTTGGCAGTCAGGTAGCAAAGAACCATGGCCAGTTTATGATTGAGACCATGCAAGACACCAACGTCAGGACTGCGTTTATTGGCCTCGGGGCAATGGGGTATCCGATGGCGGGGCACCTCGCCAAAAAATACGAGACCCTGGTATGGAACCGCACCTTTGCCAAAGCCGAAGCCCATGCGAAAGAGTTTGGCTCGAGGGCGGTGGAGCTACCCGAGGTAGCCCAGGCCGATATTCTGCTAACCTGCCTGCCCACATCCCTCGAGGTAGATGAACTCGCCCGGCGGCTTCTGCCGTACCTGCGGCCCGGAATGCTATGGGTAGACCACACCTCGGGCGAACCTGAACTGGCTAAAATGACCGCCCAGATGCTTCAGGAGAAAGGGGTTTCGTACCTGGATGCCTGCCTGTCCGGGGGAGTGGCGGGCGCAATTCAGGGCAGGGCCACCGTCATGGCGGGGGGTTCTCCGGAGGATTTTGCCAGGGCCAGGCCGGTCATGGAAGCTTATGCCGCCAAGATTGTCCACGTGGGGCCGCTGGGGTCGGGCCATGCCGTCAAGGCCGTCAACAACGCCCTGCTGGCGGTTAATCTGTGGGCACTCAGCGAGGGCATGGTAGCTCTGGTTAAGCAAGGGGTGGATGCGGGGCTGGCCCTGGAGGTGATCAACGCCTCCTCGGGCCGCTCGAATGTGAGCGAGAATTTGTTTGGCCAGCGGGTCATTTCCCGGCAGTTTCCCAACACCTTTGCCCTGGGTTTGCTGGCCAAGGACACGGGTATTTGTGTGAAGGTCCTCGAGGCCGCCGGAACACCGGCCCCCATGCTCCGGCAAGTGCGGGAGTTCTTTGAAATTGCCAAGCGCGAAGTGGGCGCTGCCGAGGTAGACCACACGGCGGTGGCCAAACTGTTGGAGAAGTGGTCGGGGGTGGAGATCAAGTAGCGGGGGTCAGGAGGGCTTCGCAGGGGCCCGATATCCTGGGCCGCGCACAACCTGGCCGGGGGTTGCGCCGGTGTGTTCTCCGTCTTTCAGGACTCGCTGCCCGTTGACCCAGACGTGCAGGATGCCCGTGGAGAGGCGGTGCGGTTCCTCGAAGGTGGCGTGGTCGGTGATGCTTTGGGGGTCGAAGAGGATCAGATCGGCCCTGGCCCCCATCTGGATGCGCCCCCGGTCGAAGAGCCCCAGCCGGTTTGCCGGGAGTGAGGTCATTTTGCGGATGGCTTCTTCCAGCGTCAGCAAACCCTCCTCGCGCACGTACTGGCGCAGCACCCTTGGGTAGCTGCCGTATCCCCTGGGATGCACCGGCCCATAAGTTTGTGCCCAGGCGGGGTCGAACCCGCCCGCATCGGTCGAGACCATGGTCCAGGGTTTGCAGTACTGAAGTCGCAGGTTGTCCTCGCTCATGGTGAAGTAGAGGGTGCCGATACGCTGCTCTTCAGACACCAGCAAATCGAAGATACACTCGAGCCAGTCCTGGCCTCGCATCTGGGCAATTTCACTCAGCCGCTTGCCTACATAAACCTGGTTTTCGGGCTTTTGAAAGCCGACGGGCATCACGTGTTCGGCCCTCGAGCGGGTGTCCACCTCTGGGCTGGGGCCCAGCAACTCCGCCCGAATGCGCCGGCGCAGGGCCGGGTCGCGCAACCGCTCGTAAACCTGGCCGCCCTCGAACACCCAGTTGGGTAGCATGGCGCTCAGGCCGGTGCCGCTGGCGGTGTAGGGGTACACGTCGGCGGTTACATCCTGTCCGCTCCGGCGGGCCTGATTGATTCGCTTCAAAACCTCAGGCATTTTGGGCCAGTTTTCCGGGCGGCTGGCCTTCAGATGATAGATGTGCACCGGCAGGCGGGCCTGTTGTCCGATTTCCAGGGCTTCCTCCAGGGCCTCCAGCAGTCGGTCGCTCTCGGAGCGCAGGTGGGTGATGTAAACCCCCCCATATTCCGCTACCACTTTGCATACCTCCACAATCTCTTCGGTATCGGCATAGTCGTCGGGGGGGTAGATGAGCGCATAGGAAACCCCAAAGGCCCCGTCCTGCATGGCCTCCTGCATGACCTGGCGCATTGTTTGCAGTTCTTCGGGGCTGGCTTCGCCCATTCGCATCCCACAGGCATACTCGCGCAGGGTGCCGCCGCCCAAAAATGCCCCGATGTTGGGTGAGACGCCCGCTTCCTGCATGGCCCCCAGCCAGTCGCCCATCCGCTGCCAGCCCTGCATTTTCTGCTGCCAGGCTTCGGGCACGTAGGGGGCCAGGGTACGGGGGGCCACCTTGCCCCCGAAAGGGGCTGGCGTCCAGGCTTCCCCCATAATTTCGGTGGTGACCCCCTGGGTAATTTTGGATAAAGAGCGCCCATCGCGCATGAGGGGGGCAATGGAGTGGGACAGGATGTCTATGAAGCCAGGGGCTAGCACCAGACCATCTGCTTCGATGGTCTGGCGGGCGCTTGAAGGGCTAATTTGGCCGGCTGGGCTTATAGCGGCAATGCGATCCCGGTGTACCGCTACATCGCCATAGAACCAGGGGTTGCCGCTGCCGTCCACCACTTGGGCGCTGCGAATCACAAAATCGAAGTACATGTTTCTAGCCTATCGTGCGTGTGGGTAGAGGGCATGTGGGGTTGTGGATCGATTTATCTGGCAGAAACCGTGGGTACACAATCAACTGGCTGCAAATTGCTAGGAAGCAATAACTTTAGCCGCCTCCTAGCAAACGCAGAATCCAGCCCTGCAAAGGCCGCAGCACCCCTTCAATCCAATCAGAAGCGGCGATTAGCAACAACGCAACCTCAAAAGCGACCACATACCGGAAAGCTGGCGCGTATATTTTGGGTTGTATTACCGCTAAAAACGCGAAACCACTCAGTGGGGGGAGCGGAATCAGGCTCCACAGTAAAAACCAAAGACTGCCAGAGGCCAGCAGGCTCAGGAAGTTGACCAGTGTGAACCCTACGTCCCCCGAGAAGCTATTGAGTACCAGGGGGCGCAGCGAGAGTGCTATCAAGGCCAGCCCTAGCAGTCCTAGCCAACCCGAGAAAGCCACCCACACCAGATTGCTGCGTTTGGGGAAGCGCTCCAGATCAAGCCGGATGGGTTTGCCCCAGCCCTTCAAAAAAATCACATATGAGATAAAACCCAGCCAACTGAGATGGGTCATAGGGTTGAGGGTTATCTGTCCCTCTTCTTTGGAATTGCTATCTCCCAGACGAAAAGCTATCCAGGCCTGGATATATCCGTGAACGGCTACGATAACTAAGCCGCTTAAAACGCGTATCAACAGCTCTTGTAAGGAAATATCAAACATGCTGGACTCTTGCATCACATCATACCTGACCCAAACCCACCTGGTTTTTGTGCCTCCTGATTTGGGACGTTGAATGAGAAGGTTGGGGAGGGAAACGTAGAACATTCTCAGATTGAACCCAGTATTGCATCATAAAGTAAAGCATGGAACAAGTCAGGATAGGCTCGCTGCTCAAACCCCTCGGGTTGGGCCTAGCCGTGATGGTTTTGTTAGGCATGGGGTTTGTGGCAGGTCGCCTTTCGGCGCAGCCAAAGCAAGCTGAGGCCTTGCAGGCCCAGCGTGGTGTCAAGCTGCAAGCGGTTCAGTTTGACCAGCAGCAGCAACTCCTGCCGGCACCTGACCCCCGTGAGTTGATTCCGCTTCAGCCAGGGCCAGGCCAGGGCCCAGGTCAAGGGCCGGGCCAGCCTCAACCTGGACAGGGCCAGGGCGAGGAGTGCCCCATCCTGATTTACCAGGATGGCCAGTTGTTCCGCTTTGACCTGCCCGGACAACAGATGCCAGGGCCTGGCGGCCCCATGCCGGGGCCAGGGATGCCAGGAGGTTCTCCCGAACTTATTCCGCTCGAGCCGGGCACGCCCTCCTTGCCAGGCCCGCCTTCGTCCCCCCAGCCTGAACCTACCCCCACCCCTCCCCAGAGCAATCCCGACCAGACCATTTGAAGCTATAGGCTGATCGCAAGCCCAAGTCCCAGCCAACCTGCGGTGTTTACAAACGCCAACAAGCGCAAATCAAGTTGGTTACCGAAAGAGGTTCTTATGAATGAAGCCCCTAAACCCTCCCTCGAGCCCCAAGCCGTGATGGATGCTGCTGCCAAGTTGCGTACCCTTTTACTGGAAGTCAAGAAGGTGATTGTCGGGCAAGATTTGATGCTCGAGCGTATGGTGGTAGCGCTCCTGGCACGGGGCCACATCCTGATTGAGGGGGTGCCGGGACTGGCCAAAACCCTGGCCATCAAAACCACCGCAGAAGCCATCGGGGCCAGTTTCAAGCGCATCCAGTTCACCCCCGATCTAGTGCCTGCGGACCTGGTGGGGACCCGTATCTACAACCCCAAAGAAGCCAACTTCGAGGTGGAGCTGGGCCCAATTTTCGCCAACCTGATTCTGGCCGATGAAATTAACCGGGCCCCCGCCAAGATTCAATCTGCTCTACTGGAGGCCATGCAGGAGCGCCAGGTTACCATTGGCCACGAGACCTTCAAGCTGCCCGACCCCTTCCTGGTGCTGGCGACCCAGAACCCCATCGAGTCGGAAGGCACCTACTTCCTGCCCGAAGCCCAGGTTGACCGCTTCATGTTCAGGGTCTGGATTGACTACCCTGCCTTCTACGAGGAGATGACCGTGGTGGACCGGGTGTCCACCAGGTTCGAGCGGGTGGCCGAGGTGCTCACCGGCGATGACCTGCGTTACTTGCAGGCCATGGCCGACCAGGTGCACGTCCACCAGGCCGTAACCGAGTATGCGGTGCGGCTGGCCCGCGCGACCCGCGACCCCGGCGAGGTGGGCCTCTCGAACCTCAAGAAGTACATCAGCTTTGGCGGAAGCCCCCGCGCCAGCGTGAACCTGATTCTGGGGGCCAAAGCCCTGGCGATTGTGCGGGGCCGCGAATACGCCCTGCCTGAGGACGTGCGCGACCTGGCCCCCGAGGTGTTGCGTCACCGCGTGATCCTTTCCTACGAGGCCCTGGCCGACGAGGTGAAACTGGAGGAACTCGTACAGAAGATTATTGCCGCTACCCCATTGCCCAAGGTGCACATCGGCGATCCCTACCGCGATACCCGCCCAACGGTTAGCGAAAACCCCTCGGCCTAGCGCAACATGAAACTTTGGTGGCCTATGCTCTTTCGACGAGCCAGCAAAAATAAAATTGAAGTAACCCTGACGCCAGAGCCCAACGAAGTCCGGCTGCGCCAGCGCGAGCTGCCGGCGGAGCTATTGCGGAAGCTCGAGTTCAAGGTTTTAAGGCGTCTGGACGGTTTTTTGTTTGGCGATTACACCGGCTTTTTCTATGGTCCCAGCCTGGATCTGGCCGAGGTGCGGGAGTACCAGCCCGGCGACGAGGTGCGGCGCATTGACTGGAACGTAACCGCCCGTACCGGCAAAATTCACATCCGGCAGTACCGCGAAGAGAAGGAAGTCACGGTCTGGCTGGTGGTGGATCTGTCGGCCTCGATGCGGTTTGGCACCCGGCGGGTGCTCAAGCTGGAAGAGGCGCTGGAGTTTGTGGGTACGGCGGCGGCCATTGTGGCCCGCCACGGGGATAAGGTGGGGGTCATTGGCTTTTCCGAAGCGGGGATGCGGGTGGTGCCTCCGGGCACGGGCCGTCGGCAGGCCCTGCGAATTTTGCACGAGCTGTATGGCTTGCTGGCGCTCGACCAGGGGCAAGCTGCACCATCCCGTGCGCTGCACGCTTCCCTGGAGCAAGCCCTCGAGCATATTGCCAAAACCCTCAAACGCCGCGCCCTGCTGTTTGTGGTCTCCGACTTCCTGAACCCCCAACCCGAGCAGGAGCCCCTCTGGGCGCAGGGACTGCGCCGGCTGGCCTACCGGCACGATGTGGTGGCGGTGCGCATCTTCGACCCTGCCGAAAAAGAGTTGCCCAGGGCAGGCGAGCTGCGGATGCGCGACCCGGAGAGCGGGGAAGAGATCTGGATTGATACCAGCGACCCCAGGGTACGCCGTGCCCACGAGGCGCTGGTGCAGGCCCGTGAAGCGATGCTCGAGCGCACCCTGCGGGCTGCCCAGGTAGATGTGCTCTCGCTCTCTACCGCTCAGGAAATCGTGGAGCCCCTGCTGAAATTTACCTTGCGTAGAAGGGGGCGAAGATGAGCTTCACCTGGCCTGCTTTTTTGTGGTTGTTGTTGCTAATCCCGTTGTTTGTGGGTTTGCTGGTATGGGCCAACCGCCGGCGGGAGCGCACCGCCGAAGCCTTTGCCGACGCGCGCTTGCTGCCTACGGTGGTGCGTCAGCCGCCCAAAGCCCATGTGCGCTGGCCCCTGGCCCTCCAACTCCTGGCTTTGTTCCTGTTGCTTTTTGCGGCGGCCCGTCCGGTGGCCAGCCCGCCCCTGCCCACCAACAAGGCTGCCATCGTACTGGCCATTGACACCTCGCGGTCCATGTTGGCTGCCGACCTCAACCCCAGCCGCCTGGACGCGGCCAAGGCCACGGCCCGCAAGTTTATCGAGCTGGCACCCCCCACCACCCAGATTGGGCTGGTCAGCTTTTCTGACTCGGCCTCTGCCCTGGTGATGCCCACCACCGACCGGCAGAAGCTGCTGGAGGCCATCGAGCGCCTTAAGCCAGCCCAGAACACCTCCATCGAGAACGCCATCGTAACCGGGGTGCGGATGTTGCCGGGGCGCAAGAACCTCAAGCCCCCCGCCGAGTTGCAACCCCCCGGCCTGGGGCAGCCCGATCCCTTGCAGGGTGTGCCCGATCTGCCCGAGCCGGAGCGGGCCCCGTCCCCTAAAGACCTGCCGCCGGGTAGTGTGGTGATCCTGTCGGATGGCGCTTCCAACGTGAGCACCAACCCAGGGCTGCCCACCCGCAACAGCCTCGAGATTGCGGCCCGTTTTGCCAAGGACAACAACGTTAAGCTCTTCACCTTTCCCATGGGGCAACAAGGGGGTACGGTAGCGCAGATCGAAGGGCGCAACTACTACATTCCCTTTGAGCCAAGGAACCTCGAGCAACTGGCCCAGGCCACGGGTGGAAAGAACACCTTTCCACCTACCGAGGAGGCGCTGCGGGCGATTGCCAAAGAGCTGGGCACGGTGATTCGCTGGGAGGGCACCAAGACCGAAATCTCCTCGCTGCTCTCGGCGCTGGCGGCCCTGCTGATGATTCTGGCGGCGGGCCTGAGCCTGCGCTGGCAGCGCCGGGTACCTTAGGAGGGCCGATGGGTTTTCTGGCGCCCTGGAACCTGCTGACCCTGCTGGGACTGCTGGCCCTGGGGGTGGCGTATCTGCGGTTACTGCACGGCCCTTCCAGTAGCTATGTGTGGTATCCGGGGGTCGGGCAGATGGGCGGTATGGAAAAAAGCCTCTGGCTCTATCTGCCTGCCATTGGCTTTTTTCTAGCCCTGGCGGTAGCCCTGATCGCCACGGCCCGCCCCACCCTACGCTTGATGATGCCCGAGAACCTGGCGGGGGTGATCCTGGCCATCGAGAACGGCTGGTCCATGCGGCAGACCGATATTGCCCCCAACCGCATGGCCGCTACACAGCTGGCCGCCAAAGCGCTGGTGGATAAACTGCCGGCTCAGGTTCGGGTGGGGGTGGCTACCTTCTCCGGCTATGGGACCCTGCTGTTGCCCCCTACCACCGACCGCAACGCCTTTCGCCAGGCCATAGACAGCCTGGACCTGGGTGGGGGCTACTCGTTTACCTTCGGTTTGCAGGCAGCCCTCGAGGCCCTGCCGGAAAACCCGCCCGAGGGGGTGAGCCCTGGGGTGATTGTGCTGTTTTCCCACGGGCACGATGTATCCGGCAACGACCCCCTGAAAATTGCCGATGTAGCCCGGCGGCGGGGTATCAAGGTTCATGCGATTGGGGTCGGTACGCACGGCCAAAACTTTGACGAGGAGATGCTCAAAAAAGTGGCCGACCGCACCGGAGGCCGCTACTACCCCATTTTCTCCGCCAGCGATTTGAACGATGCCCATGCCGACCTGGGCCGGGTGCTGGGGTGGCGGCTCCAGACCCTCGAGGTTAGCGGTATCCTGAGCTTGCTGGCAGCGCTGCTGCTGGGCTTTAGCATCGGTGGGTCGGCTTTGAGGCGGCAGGTGGTTTGAATGGTGTTTATCTGGCCGTGGGCTTTGGGTTTGCTGCTCCTGATACCGTTTTTCATCTGGTTCTACCTCCGGGCTTTGCGTCCGCCTGCGGAGTCGGTGGTGCTGCACCCAGACGTGGCCCTGCTGGCGCGGGCCTCGAGGCGGGCCCAAAACTGGCGGCAGCACCTCCCCGCCGGGCTCTATTTGCTGGGGCTGGTAGCGGCAGTGATGGCCCTGGCCCGCCCCACCCTTCCGGTGTTGCAGGCCGACCCCCGCGCGGCGGTGGTACTGGCAGTGGACATCAGCCGCTCGATGCAGGCTACCGATGTGCAGCCCAGTCGGTTCGAGGCCGCCCGAGCCGCGCTGCGAACCTTTATCCGCGAGTTGCCAGAAGGGATGCGGGTGGCCCTGGTGACCTTTTCCCGCGATTCTCAACTGGTAGTACCCCTTACCACCGACCGGGCGCGCTTGTTGGAAGCGGTGGACTTCCTGGACTTGAACCTGGGCACCGCCATTGGCGACGCCATTCTGGAGAGCATTACGGCACTGCCCCCCCTGTCCGAACGGGCTGAGGCCCCAGACCCCAAGAGTCTGGCCACCATCATCCTGCTCACCGATGGCCGCAGCCTGGCGGGGGTTGACCCGGTGGAGGCGGCCCAGGAGGCCGCCCGGTTGCAGATTCGGGTACATGCCATCGGCATTGGCCGCACCTCCGAAGGCCCGGTGCCGGGGCTGCCCGAGCAGTATGCGCTGGCTGCACAGTTCGACGAGGAGGCGCTGAAAGAGATTGCCCGGGTGGGGGACGGCGAGTATTTCTTCGTGGACTCGGCCAGCAAACTCAAAGAGGCCTACCGCAACCTGACCCGACAGATGATGTGGCGTATCCGTCGGGATGAGGCCACCGCCTACCTGGCCCTGCTGGCCGGGATGTTTCTGATATTGAGCCTGGGGGTTGCCCAGTTACGGCGTCGGGTGGTCTAGTATCAGGCCTCGGCAGAGCTGCCCGATAGAGAACCCTGCCGCATAAGGGTCTGGGTGAGCTCGAGCCTCGCTACCAGCGAAGGGGCCTCCAGCAGCGCTTGCCGATCCAGGGCCGGAACCCGCAGGTTCACGCATAAAAAGGAAGCCTGGTACAAAGGGTCGTCGGGCAGGTTGGCAATGGCCTCTTCCAGGGCCTGCGGGTCGGCCACCCCGGCCACATAGCCCCGAAAAGCCTCCATCGCATCCCAGGCGGCCACAATCTCCTCGCTGCGGGCGGTGCGCTCCAATGGAAAGGGGATGTCCAGCGTGGTCTGGTAGAGGTTTTTCTCGAAAACCCCCACCCCCTCCACCCGGCAGCGCTCACCCCCCCGGCACACAATGTTGAAGGTGCCATCGGGGTTTTCCGAGGCGGCCAGCAAGTCTACATACCCCCCCACCTCCCGGATACCGGCCTCGGTGGCCAGGGTAATCACAAAACGGCGCTGGTCTTCGTTCTGGGCCAGCAAATCGCGCACCATCTGTTTGTAGCGCTCCTCGAAAATGTAGAGCGGAATGAGCAATCCCGGAAACACCACCGTCTCGGGCAAAGGGAAGAGGGGAAGGCGCTTCATAGTCCATGCCACAGTTCTATGCTGGGCTTACTCAATATAACAAGCGTCATGAAAAAATATGCAGCAGCAGCGATGGTTTTATTGACCGCGGCCCTGGCCCAGCCCACGGCTACCGGTACGGGCGGCTCGGCCGCGACGGTGGACGCACTGGCTACCCGTGCGGCCATGGAGATTCTGGCCCAGGGCGGTAACGCGGTGGATGCGGCGGTGGCTGCCGCAGCCGTGCTGGGCGTTACCGAACCCTACTCCTGCGGGATTGGGGGTGGGGGTTTTATGGTGATTTACCTGGCGAAAGAAAAGCGTGTGGTGACCCTGGATCACCGCGAGGTGGCCCCGGCCTCCTTCTCTCCTTCGGTCTTTTTGGGCCCCAACGGCCAGCCGATTCCGTTTGCCGAACGGGTCAATAGCGGACTATCGGTAGGGGTGCCGGGTACGGTCAAAGGGTGGGAAGAGGCCCTGGCCCGCTACGGCACCCTGAGCCTGGGCCGGGTACTGCAACCGGCCATCCGGGTGGCCAATCAAGGGTTTACGGTAGATGCCACCTTCGCGGCGCAGACCCAGGCCAACCTCGAGCGTTTCCGCTACTTCACCTCGACGCGCTCGCTCTTTCTGCCGGATGGAAACGTGCCCCCCGTGGGCTCTACCTTGCGCAACCCCGACCTGGCCCGCACCTACCTCTTGCTGGCCTCAGGGGGTAGCCGGGCTTTTTACACCGGCCCTATCGCGCAAGCCATTGTCAATACCGTGAACAATCCCCCCATCGCCCCTGGCGTGACGGCCAACATTCGACCAGGCCGCATGACCCTGGCCGACCTGGCTAACTACGAGGTGCGGGTTCGTCAGCCTACCGTGAGCAGCTACCGGGGCTACACGATCTATGGCATGGGGCTGCCGAGTAGCGGAGGTCCTACCATTGCCCTGGCTCTGAATCTGCTCGAGGGCTACGACCTGAAATCCCTCCCGCGGGAGCGGGCTTTGCATCTGTACCTCGAGGCTTCCCGGCTGGCCTTTGCCGACCGCAATGCCTACATGGGCGACCCCGAGTTTGTAGATGCACCACTGACAGGGTTGCTGACCAAGAAATACGCTGAAGAGCGTCGCAAGGCCATCGGCGAGCGGGCTGCTGATGGCGCGGTGCGGGCCGGCGATCCGTACCCCTTCCAACAAGACCCCTCCGTTCCCCTGCGCCCTCAAACGCAAAGAGAGCGTTGGGAAGGGGAGTCCACCACCCACCTCACGGTGAGCGATAAGGAAGGCAACATAGTCTCCTACACCTTTACCATCGAATCCACCGGCGGTAATGCCATGGTTGTGCCAGGTTATGGTTTCCTGCTCAACAACGAACTCACCGACTTCGATGTGACCCTGCCTCATCCCAACAGCCCCGAGGCTTTCAAACGCCCCCGCAGCAGCATGAGCCCAACCCTGGTTTTCCGCGATGGGAAGCCGGTACTGGCGCTCGGCTCGCCCGGGGGGGCTACCATTATCACCACGGTTCTACAGACACTCGTGAATGTGCTTGACTTTGGGATGCCCATTGACCAGGCCCTGGCCGCTCCCCGTCTGAGCCAGCGGAATCTCCAGACCACAGGGGTGGACGGAGGTTTCGAACGAAGCCCGGAGGCCCAGGCCCTGGCGGCGCTGGGTCACCGCTGGGCCCCCACAGCGGAGATTGGCGCTCTGACCGCCATTGCTTTCAACCCCGATGGCTCCGTGACGGCAGCGGCGGAACCTGTACGCCGGGGTGGGGGCAGTGCCGCGGTTGAGCGGCCCAGGTGAACTTCCGGTTCCAATACACCGTCTTATAAACACCTATACACCTCCATTTTTTTCCATGTGTGATGGTCTCTGGGCCCCCTCCCTACCACGTAGGGAGGGTGGGGAGGGTATTCGGCCAAGGCCCTGAATCTGCAGGCTGCGTGAAGGTGCAGGTCGGCAACCCCACCTAACCTCCCCTACGCTGTAGGGGAGGAACAATCGAAGTTTTCGTTGGTGAAACAGTAGAGGGCTTGATGTAGCCCTTCAACGGGGCCACTACTGTACGGGCATCTACACGACGCTGCACTAATACCAACTCTGCGCGTGAGCGGCGCTAAACGCGCCCCTCACTTGCCGCGCCAGGGAGCGCGTCCGAGGGACTTGTATATCGC
>FWPV01000496.1_pt1 | contig 124121 bp, 105 predicted proteins | sample 2228371 | NCBI WGS metagenome assembly FWPV01 (sample SAMEA103939776, study PRJEB20133) | metagenome | reverse complement strand
TTTTTGTTCTCGCTTTTATTTACTTTGCCAACTTCATCTTCTTCCAGAAAGCGTATTTGCCAAATATCGAAATTTCTGTGGCTGCTGTTTGGATGCTCCTTGAGCACACGGGCGCGGATTTGCATATCTTTCTTCTTGCTTCCCTTAAAGAATACCCCGAGTTCGTTGCAAAAGTGACAGGATTAAATGCGCACTTCCCCACTTTCGTCCCAATACCACAAAAAACTGATGCTCTTACAAGCAGGACAATTAATCAGCATCACTCGCACTTAAAAGCGCCCGACTTTTTATTTTGGAGGTTAAATGCCTATTTAAGGCGCATCCTGAACAAAGTTTTAGCCAAGCAGATACTTTAGTGTGGCCCCGATTCTTCAATGATTTTTCCTGAGGAAAAGCCAGAGAAACAAGAAAAACAGTAGACCCTAAACGGCATTACCTGTTTTACTCTGTTTTATTTCTGTCACCGTTTCTTTCTTGGACGGTTAATACTATTTATCCGGAGGGGAGGGCTCTTATAATCTTGGCCTCGGCGCAGGTCTTGTTTGCTGAGAACTCAGCCCCGGGACTGTTTATCGATATTCGGAAAAAAGTAATTGACAATAGACTCGCTGTTGAAAGAAAATTTAGCCCATCAAGGTTCTTCAATGCTCAGAAGGCTTATTCATCTATTTATCTTCATAACAGCAATAGGTTTGCTACCGGCTGAAGAATTATTTCCGGTGAGATCCTTCCGCTCATTTGAAAGGGCAAACTGGCCGGAGTTGCCTCAAAACACCATAAACGATCTCGTTCAGGACAAACGCGGCGTTCTCTGGATCGGAACTCTTGATGGAGTGGCGACTTTTGACGGACAGAGATTAAAGCGGATTGAAGATATGCCCTTTGCGCCATCAAAGGGCTTGATTTTAAGCATCGCCTGCGATCAGGCCGGCAATGTTTTCGTTGCCACCAACCTCGGCCTGCATCGGTACGATTACAGGAAATGGCTCCTGATTGACACCCAGGCTCCGATGATGAAGCTGATCGCGGACAGCAAAGGACGGCTCTGGGGTCAGAAACTTGGAAATGAACTGTTCTTGCTGGAAGAAAAGAACGGGACTCCTGTCTGGGTTAAACCGCCGGCCCCTCTGCCCGGGAGCTGCCAGAATTTTTTCCCCTATGATGACGAAAACATTTATTATACCGTCGACAACCGGGTTTATCAGTGGGATGGCCGGGAAATTAAAGAAATCTGTCCCGGCCAAAAGTTAGACGGAAATCTGAGTGCTTTTTTCGTTTCCAGGGAAGGGCGACTCTTTGCGGGGACAGACAGGGGAAATTTTTACACGGAATTAAAAAATGAAAAGAAGTGGCAGGAAATTGTAATCAACAACTGGCAGGGCGGCGGATTAAGAAGAATTGTTCAAGATCAAGAAGGAACCATCTGGATTTCCGGTTACAGGAAAGATTTAATCTGCGGCAATTTTGAAAAAGGCTGGCAGGTCTGGACAAAGGATAATGGGTTGAAAGACACCGGCATCCTGAGCCTGCTTGTCGACCGCGAACAAACATTATGGATTGGCTACAACGGAATGGGCCTACACCAGCTGTTGAGTCGCGAATGGAGACATCGAGTCAGCGCAAATGAAAGCAGCCGGGACACCAAGCCCTTTAACGTATTTGGAATTTCAAAAAGACTTAATGGGGGATTTCTGGTTGCGGTTTTCAGCCAGGGAGTCCTGAGCTGGGAGGGAAAAAAGGTCGAGTTTTTTGACGAAACCCATAACCTGGTGGCAGATGTTCGCCATGCCGTCGAGCCGGAACCTGGAATCATCTGGGCAGCCTGCCGTTTTGGAATCTATGAAAAAAGAGGCAGCCGTAAATTCACAAAGGTCTATGAAATTCCCCGGGGGTTTGCGACTTACTTTCTATCCCTGCCTTCGGGGGACTGGCTCTGCGCCACCTCAAACAGAGGTTTTTTGATTAAAAAAGATTCTGAAGGCTGGCAGGAAGCCAGAGAAATCAACAGCCAGCTGCCAGACCCCCAGATTCGCGCGGTTGCTGTTTGTAACCGGAATCGCCTCTGGGTAGCGACATTAAGGGGAATCACGATATTTAATGACACCGTAGCTATAGAGCAGCTTAACTATGCCGATAATCCACTGCTTCCGCAGAATGTGAACGCGATCTCCCAGATGAAATCAGGGGAAATCTGGCTTGGCGGTTCAGACGGAATAGCAATTTATGATCAGGGGAAATGGCAAAGACTTTCAGAAATTGACCGCCTGCCGGGCAGCACTATTTACGCTATTGGCGAAAATCCGGAAAACGGCGAAATCTGGGTAACAGGTTCAGAAGGAGTTTCCAGAAAAACAGGGACCAGGTGGACCCATTATTCATTAAAAAACGGATTGATTGAAGAAGAGTGCAATCGGGGCGGGCTGCTTATTGATCCAGACGGTTCGGTTCTGGTTGGGACGATGCGCTCCCTGGCCTTTTTTCAACCTGACAGGTCGGAAAGTGAAGAGGTTTTTGGGGCTCAGACCTTCTGGCTGAGTATTCCTGATTTCAGGACTGATAAACAAAGATTAATACATTCGGCCAGGCCATCGACCCTGTCTTTTAGCTGGCATACGCCTTATCTCAGGCCGCACCAGGTTTACTATCAAGTGCGGGCTAATAAAGTTTCAGAAAAATTGCTGGACCTGAAAGACGCTAACAGCCTGCTCCTCAGCAGACCGGCTCCCGGCCGGTGGGAGATTGAAGTGCTGACGAGAATAGATGACGGAGAAAACATCGTTGATTGTAAGCCTGTTAAACTCAGCTTTTTCATAAAGCCGCTCTTCACAGAAACGAGCTTTTTTAAGATAATTATAGTCCTGATTGCACTGGCTGCCTCCGGATTAATTTTTTTATGGCGAATTGGAATTATAAAAAAGCGCAACGCCATGCTTGATTTGCTCGTCGCTCAAAAAACTGAGGAGCTGAACCTGAGCAATAGACAGCTCCAGGAGCTTAATGATCAACTGACAAGACTCGCTTACGCTGACCCCCTGACCGGTCTGCTGAACCGGCGGGTAATTGAGGAGCGCCTGGGGGAATACCTGGCCTTGATGGAAAGGCAGAAAAAACCGCTGAGCGTCCTTCTATTTGATTTAGATAATCTCAAACAGATCAACGACACCTTCGGTCACGAAATCGGCGATCTGGCTTTGAAAAACACCGCCTATTGTATGAAGAAAACCTTCCGCGAAACCGACCTTATGGCCAGATTCGGCGGAGACGAGTTTATGGTGATCTGCCCAGACACTGATGAAATTGGAATAAAAATTGCCCTGGAAAGATTTATTAAGAACCTGGCCGAAAGCAGAATCAAGGCCGGAAAAGAGGTTGAGTTAACGGCTTCGGTTTCCGGCGGCGTGATTTCGCTCATCCCAGACCGATCGACACATCCTGAACAAATCTTAAACAAGATCGACAGGGCACTCTATCGGGCAAAAGCGTCGGGGCGCAACCAGATTTTCCCGGCTGAATGAACCGGGGCACCGGAATGTGTCCACGTTTTAGCTCATTCCACAATTTTCACTTTATATCTTATAAGCAGGTATGGGAAAAGCCCGAATTTACCGGTCTCAAAGTCAAAAATAAAGAGCTTGTTCTGATTGTCTCTTTTCATTTTTAAGGTCGGCTTGTCGGGAATATTGGGATCAAACATGCCGCCGCCGCTTGGATAAACGCGCCGTTCCCCATCTATAAGGCATAATACCTTGCCCCCTTTTTTTATTCTGAGATAGCAGGTCGACGAGTCCCGGTCTTTTAAGAATTCAAGGTCATAGGTGCTTTTTTCTACGATTTTGTCATTATAACTGAGCCGGCACGGAATCTGAACCCCCTTGAACGTGCCGATATCCACCATCTGAGCTTGAACCTGGTAGAAAGACCCCAGAATAAACAGTATGACCAGGACAGCGACCGATCTTTTTTGCCAGGACATCTTCCCCTCCTTCTTTTGAGCCTTTGAGCCGTTTAAAATCCGTGGGAAAAAATAAAGAATAAAATGAGCCGATTATTTTTCCCCTTGATTTGACGAATATCACCGCCGGACTGAGAAGTCAAGCTGGAAACCGGGGACACCTGACAGTGTCCCTGATTCCGGCCGATTTCGGCTTAATTTTCCCCAAGAGAAAAAGGGGACAGTGTAAGATGTCCCCTGTTTGGCGAGGTCGAAGACAGAAAAATGCGCAGAAAGGGAAGACTTTGGATTTCATCTGGGCAATTTATTATAATCAGGCATTATTAACGGAAGATTTTTGAGAACAACATGAAAAAATCGGGTTTATTTCTGATTCTATTAAGTTTCATTTTTGCCCTTCGGCTTCAGGCCTCCTACAGCTCCGACAATAATTCCCGACTCAATCCCGACCCTGCTCCCCCGGTCAGCCTTAAAGCTGTCCGCGTCTCCAGGGGGCCGGACATGGATGGCAGCCTTTCCGACCCTGCCTGGCAGGAAGCCGCCCTCTTTTCCGACTTCACCCAGGTCTTCCCCGCCAACGGCGCCACCCCCACCGAAAAAACCGAGCTCCGGATCCTTTACGACGCGGATAACCTCTACTTGGGCCTTTACTGCTACGACCGCCAGCCCGACAAAATCTCCGCCAATACCCTGGCCCATGACGCCGACGACGAGGCGGAAAGCGACGACCTGGTCAAGATTCTCCTCGACCCCTTCCTTGATAAACGCAATTCCTATCTTTTCATCGTCAACGCCCGCGGAGCCAGAAGCGAAGGGCTGGCTTTTGGCGAACATTTCAGCTTAAGCTGGGACGGAATCTGGGAAGCGCGGGCCCGAATCCAGCCCGACGGCTGGAGTGTGGAAATCCGCATCCCGTTCAAAACCATTTCCTTCAAGCCGGACCTGCCCTGCTGGGGCCTCAACGTCGAGCGCTACATTCCCCGCAAGCAGGAGACGATCAGGCTTTCGGGCACCGGCCGGGATAACTTCTTCTACAATGCGGCCGAAGCGGCGCCTCTCTATGGTCTCAACAGGCTTAAACTGGGCAAGGGAATAACCTTCAAGCCCTATGGAACCTTCCGGACCGGCAAAAACCAGCTCGAAGGCGAACCGGCTGATTATAAACTGGACGGGGGCTTCGACCTTTACAAAAACTTCACTCCCAATTTCGTCGGGGCCGCCAGCTATAACACCGATTTTGCCGAGACTGAAGTTGACGAGCGACGCCTCAACCTGACGCGCTTTCCTCTTTTCTATCCGGAGAAAAGAACCTTCTTTCTCGAAGGCTCGGAGATATTTAATTTCGGGACGACCGGCTCTTCCAGCTTCACTCCTTTCTTCAGCCGACGGATCGGCCTTTATCAGGGACAGCAGATTCCGGTTACCTACGGATTGAAATCTTACGGCCGTCTGGGAAACACCAACCTGGCCCTGCTTCATGTCAGGACCGAGGAATTCGCCGAGCTGCCGGCCGAGAACTTCTTCGCCGCCCGCATCTACCAGAACATTCTGGCGGAAAGCAAAGTCGGTTTTATCTTCACCCACGGCAGCCCCGACGGGGAAAAAAACACTCTGGCCGGCTTTGACCTTATTTACCAGACTTCGAGATTGTTTGGAAGTCAGAATTTCTTAATCGGCGGATGGTTTGTTCACAACTGGAATGGGCGGGAATCGGGAAAGCACCATGGGTTCGGCTTTAAGATAGATTATCCCAACGACCTGTGGGACATTGTGACCAGCTATTCTTACTATGGAGACGCGCTGGCTCCCGGACTCGGATTCCTGCCGCGCAACAACATTCAGAATTGGATGGCGGGCATAAGTTATATGCCCCGGCCTGAGAAAGGATTTGTGGGAAGACTGGTGCGCCAGTTTTATTTCCAGCTCAGACCGAGTTTTTACTGGGATTTACAGGGCCGGCTGGAGACGCGGAATCTTGAGGTGGTGCCGCTTCGCTTCAGGACCGAAAGCGGAGAAAACTTTGAATTCAGCCTGACCTCCAATCGCGACCTGCTGCCCTATGACTTTGAGGTGGCTGAAGGAGTGGTCATTCCGCAGGGCACCTACGACTTTACCTATTATAAGGTTGAACTGGAAACGGCCACCCACCGGCCGCTGGTGCTTTCGCTGGAGCAGCAGTTCGGACAATTCTATTCGGGGCATCTCAGCCAGACCGAAGCCGGAGCAGCAGTAAAAATAAAGGGATATGCGACGCTCGATTTCCGGGCCGACCTGGTGCGGGGCAACCTGCCGCAGGGAAAATTCAAAGAAAATGTCTACGAACTTAAGCTGGATCTTTTTCTCTCGCCCGACCTGGGGCTGATGAATTATTTTCAGTATGACGACGTGTCGAATAAGCTGGGGATTAACATACGTTTCCGCTGGGAAATAAAGCCCGGAAACATCATCTACCTGGTCTACAGCAAGAACTGGGAGTACCGCCGGGGTTTCATGGACCGCTTTCTGCCGCTCGAAGAACGCGGAGTGTTCAAGATTCAGTTGAGCATCCGCCCGTAAAAACGGGGGACACAATACACGTTCCCCGATTTTTGCCCGGCTGCTGATGATAGACTTCGCCAGGCTGATAGCCTATTATTATAAACACGAGCCAGATGATTGATAAACATAATTCTTAAAACCATAATTTGAGGGATCGTCATGAAAACAAAAAAGTCCGCCAAAAAGACCGGCCAGGATGAGCGCATCGCTAAGATGTCTTTCGCCACGGTATATCCGTATTACGTTGCCAAGGTCGAGAAGAAAGGAAGAACGAAGGCCGAGCTGCACAAAGTGATTGAGTGGTTGACAGGATATGACGAAAAGAAACTCCAGAAAATCATAGAAGGGCAGGCGACCTTTGAAGAATTCTTTCAGAAGGCAAAGATAAATCCGGACGCCCACAGGATAACCGGAACTATCTGCGGCTATCGGGTGGAAGAGATACAAAACCCGACCACCCGACTGGCAAGATGCCTGGATAAGCTGGTGGACGAACTGGCCAGGGGGCGGCCGCTGGAGAAGATCCTGCGCGCCGGAGAATAGCCTCAATCGACTCCGGGATTTTTCCCCGGGTAAACAACGGTCTGGACTGCGGACAGTTTAGCCATTTTTGCGGTCGGCATTCAGGAAGCGATTATAAAAGGCAAATCCGGGATTAATTCATTCATCCTGTGCAAATTACCGCCGACCGACCCCAATTAGAAGGCAAGAATGAATTTTATTTACTTAAAACTGCTCCCCCTATCGGGACGGAAATATCTTCAGTTTGACATTGGCCGGTGAAGGGCATAGACTTCCTTTCGTCACGGGGAGAGCTAAATCGGGGCTTTCCGTGGTCTGATCCGGAGAGTCCAGAAAATCCTATTCTTGCGTTTTTGCGGCCGATTTTCTCAGGCCAGTGAGACCGCATAACGCCGGCATATCGAACGCTGCCCGGACGGGCGGAATGCGGATATAGTTAAACAAAATTAGCGGTTTACATCAGGAGGCAATGGAACATCATGATAGTTCTTGTGGTTGGAGCCAGCGGTGCGACCGGACGATTGTTGGTCAGGCAATTGCTTGAGTCCGGACACGAGGTCAGAGTTATTGTGCGGTCGGCTGACAGGCTGGCTGAGGTCCAGAATCACAGCCGTCTGGCGGTGACTCTGGCGAGCATCTCAGACTTTGGCCAGGAAGCAATGCTCCAGCGGGCCAAGGGATGCGCAGCCGTGGTCTCGTGTTTAGGACACAATTTGACGCTGAAAGGCATGTACGGGAATCCGCACCGGCTGGTGACGGATGCGACTCGCCGACTGTGCGCTGCCATCAAGGCCGGGAAGCCTGAGAAGCCGACCAGATTCATACTCATGAACACGGCCGGGAATCGCAACCGGGATCTTCGCGAACCCATTTCTTTCGCCCAGCGGTGCGTCATCGGGATCATCCGTCTCCTGCTGCCGCCTCACTCAGACAATGAGAGGGCTGCAGAGCATCTGCGCACCGATATCGGCCAGAATGATAGAGTTATTGAATGGGTGGTGGTTCGGCCGGATACTTTGATCAATGAGGACCGGGCGACGGCCTATGACGTGTATCCTTCGCCCATTAGAAGCGCCCTCTTCAACCCGGGTAAAACCAGCCGGGTCAACGTCGCTCACTTCATGTCAAATCTTATCGATGATGTTGAACTCTGGAACAGGTGGAAGGGACAGATGCCCGTTATCTACAATAAAGAATAGCCGCTGCAAGTTGTCCAAAACTGCATTTGACCTTGCAGGCAGGAGATAGGGCCCGGGAATAATAAGGGGACACTTTATAGTGTCCCCCATTTTAGCGGGTTTTCTCTCGAGGAAAAAATCGAGGAAGCCGAGGAAAAAGGGGACACTGTAAGGTGTCCCCTGTTTTACATGCCGTATCTGGCGATGATGTCCTGCTTGGTTTTGTGCAGGATGTCGAACTTCTTGCCGACCTTAACAAAGGCCTCGAGCGCCCTGTCCAGATGATGGATTTCGTGAGCGGCCGAAATCTGCGTCCTGATCCTGGCCTGACCCTGCGGCACCACCGGGAAGAAAAAGCCGATGGCGTAAATCCCCTCTTCATACAGCGCTTTGGAGAACTCCTGGGCCAGCTTGGCGTTAAAGAGCATCACCGGCACAATCGGGGTGTCGCCTTCCTTCAGGATGAACCCGGCCTCGGTCAGCCCCTTTCTCCAGTATTCGGTATTTTTCTCTAACTTGTCGCGGCGCTCGGTCGTGGCCGACAGAATTTCCAGGACCTTCAGGATGCCGACAATGATCACCGGGGCGATGGTGTTGGAGAAAAGATACGGCCGCGCCCGCTGCCGGCACATCTCGACAATCTCCCGCCGCCCGGAAACGCAGCCGCCGGTGGCCCCGCCGAGAGCCTTGCCGAAGGTGGTGGTTATGACGTCAATCTTGCCCACCACGCCATATTTCTCATGGGTCCCGCGGCCGGTCTTGCCGATAAACCCGGAAGCATGGGAATCGTCAACCAGCAGCATGGCGTTGTACTTCTCGCACAGCTCGACCATCACGTCCAGCTTGGCCGTGTCGCCGTCCATCGAAAACACTCCGTCGGTGACCACCAGCCGCAGCCTCTTGTCCTGGTACATCTTGAGCTTTTCTTCCAGGTGGGCCATGTCGGAATGCTTGTAGGTGTCGTGCATGGCGCTGCACAGCCTGATGCCGTCAATCAGCGAAGCGTGGACCAGCCGGTCGGAGATGATGACGTCATCCTTGGTCAGGATGGCCTCAAACACCCCGGCGTTGGCGTCCATGCAGGACGGAAAAAGGATGGTGTCTTCGGTGCCCAGGAACTCGGTCATCTTCTTTTCCAGCTCCTTGTGGATATCCTGGGTGCCGCAGATAAAGCGCACCGAAGACATGCCGAAGCCCCGCGTTTCCAGCCCTTCGTGAGCCGCCTTGATGACTTCGGGATGGCTGGAGAGCCCGAGGTAATTGTTGGCGCACATATTGATGACTTTTTTCAGCGAGGAGCCGACCGGAAACTCCACCTCGATGTCGGCCGACTGCGGCGAATGAATGAACCTTTCTTCCTTGAACAGGCCGCCCTCCTGCAGGGCTTTAAGCTGGGCCTGATAAATTTCCCGGACGCTATCTGGAAAGGCCATGGTTTCCTCCTTTGGTTATCTTAACAGGCCGCCGCTTCAGGCTACGGCCGGTTGCCTCATGCCTTGACAAACCGCTTGACCAGCTCGGCAATCTTGTTGACCGAGTCAAAAGCCTCGGGTGTGGCCTGGTCGTCCGGTATCTGGATGTTGTACTTGTTCTCCAGAAACCTCTTCAGCGAAACCATGGAAAACGAATCCACGATGCCGCCGGAAATGAGCGGGGTATCATAATCGATCGGGTCGCTGTCCGGCTCCAAGTACTCGTTGATTACGTAATTCTTGATGATTTCTTTCAGGTCTTCCATTGCTTTCTCCTTTTTCTATTTTATTTTATTAATTTTTTCAAGCCGGTCATTCATTTTCCAGGGTGGAAGTGTCGCCTATCTCCTCGCCCCACTCCTTGGCGTGCAGGATGCGGCGCATGATTTTGCCGCTTCGGGTCTTGGGCAATGAATCGACAAACTCGATCTCCTGGGGCATGGCCAGCGGCGACAGCTTCTTGCGGATGAAGTTCATTATATCGAGCTCCAGGTCCTTGGAGGCCGTGAATCCGGGCTTTACGGTGACAAAGGCTTTAACCACTTCCATGTTGATCGGGTCGGGCTTGCTGACCACGGCCGACTCGGCCACCGCCGGATGCTCCAGCAGGGCCGATTCCACTTCAAACGGGCTGACCAGGTGGCCGCCGGTGTTGATGACGTCGTCGTCGCGCCCGACAAACCAGATGTAGCCGTCTTTGTCCATTCTGGCCCGGTCTCCGGTCAGGTACCAGCCGTTTCGGAATTTATTCTGGTAGGCTGCGTCGTTATTCCAGTAGGTCCGCATCATCGACGGCCAGCCGGGCTTCAGGCCGATCAGCCCGATGCGTCCCGGCTCGGGATAGGGCTCGTGGTTATTGGGGTTGAGAATGACCGCGGTAATTCCGGGGAAAGGCCGCCCCATCGACCCGGGCTTGACCGGCATTCCGGGGAAATTGGTGATGACGATGCAGCCGGTTTCGGTCTGCCAGTAGGTGTCGTGGAAGGGCTTGCCGAACACCCGGATCGACCAGTTGACGGCTTCGGGGTTGAGAGGCTCGCCGACGCTGGCTAAGTAGCGCAGCGAGGACAGGTCGAACTTCTTGATGATTTCATCGCCGGCTTTCATCAGCGACCGGATAGCCGTCGGGGCCGAATACCAGACGGTCACCCGGTTCTTCTCGATGAACCGGTACCAGGCTTCGGCCGAAAAGCCGCTGTCCAGGACGCACTGGGTAACCCCCAGGCTGAACGGACCGATGATGCCGTAAGAAGTGCCGGTGACCCAGCCCGGGTCGGCCGTGCACCAGTAAATATCGTCGTCATGAAGGTCAAGAACCCACTTGGCCGTAAGATACTGCGAAATCAGCGAATAATGGACGTGCTTGACGCCCTTGGGCATGCCGGTCGTTCCCGAAGTGTAGTGGAGAACGGAGGGCGACTCGGCCTGGGTCGGATAGATTTCATAATGTTCAACCTTTTCTTTCTCCATGGAAAAGGCGACTTCCCTTTCCTGAAGCGGCGCCTTGCCGTCATAATCGACGATGATGATATGCTTTAAGTGCGGCAGCTTGTCCCTTATCTTCCTGACTTTGGAAACATGCTTTCTCTGGGTGAAGATGGCTGAGGTCTCGGCATTTTCCAGCCTGACAAACAACGATTCCTCGCCGAAGGCCGAAAACAGCGGCTGGACGATGGCCCCGGTTTTGAGGATGCCCAGAAAGCCGATATAAAGCTCGGGCACTCTGTCCATGAAAAGGCAAATCCTCTCCCCGGCTTTAATCCCCAGGTCGGTAATAAATTTGGCGAAGGTGTTGGAATAAAGGCGGATATCGTTGTAAGTAAAGATTTTTTTCTCGCCGGTAAATCCTTCCCAGATGAGGGCAATTTTGTCGGCCTTTCCCTGCTGGCAGATGCGGTCGGAGCAGTACCAGCCGATGTTGATCACCTGACCGGGTTTGTAGCCCAGTTCCTCCTCGCTGATGGACCAGGAGAAATTCTTCACTCGGTCTTCGTAATTTCCAAAGTGCGTCATAATGCCTCCAGTTAGTTTCTATTTTTCTAACACGACCGTGGCCACGGCCTTGGTCTGCAGATGCGACAGCGAAACATAAAAGCGGGTAATTCCCTCCGTCTGGCAGAGTTCCCGGGCCCGCCCGTAGACTTCCACCACCGGCTGGCCGGTTTCGAGGTTGCGAACTTCGATCTCGGAAAACTTAACTCCCCGGGCCCAGCCGGTTCCCAGGGCTTTCATGAAAGCTTCCTTGGCCGCAAACCGGGCGGCGTAGTGTTGAAAGGGGAACTTTTTGCTTTCGCAGTAGGCGATTTCAACCGGCGTATAGATTTTTTCCTTTAACCCGGGAGTCCGGGTCAGTTTATCTTCGACTCTGGCCACTTCGATGATGTCTACGCCCACTCCAAAAATCAATCGGCCTCCTGATTTTTCAGCAACTTAAAAGTGCCCTGTCTCTGCTCTTTTTTCTCATTTTTGAGCAGAAGTTATTATAGAAAAAAGCCCGCAAATGTCAAAGTTTACAGGGAGTTCGGGGGCTTCTTCTGGTTTTTCGACAGCTCAAATTGAGAAGAAGGGCCTGCTGCGGCGAGCCTCCGGGCCATCATTCCGCCTCTGCCCGAAGGAAACCTTTCGGAAGCCGGCGGAATAGACCCCGACCGCCAATCTCTTCGATTAATCGCTGTGATTCGCAGAAACGGAAAGCCCGTTGCCGGTTCAGCCCTTTCCCAGATGGTCAAATAGAATCTTAACGCCGATCAGGATGAGGACCAGCCCGCCGGCCAGCTCCGCCCTCCGCCCGAAGACCCGGCCTAGGAGAGGCCCGACCCTGCTGGCCGCCCAGGTCAGGCTGAAAGCCGTAACCCCTATGATCAGGCTGGCCACCCAGATGTTGATTCCGATAACCGCCAGGCTCAGTCCGGTGGCCAGGGCATCCTGGCTGGTGGCCAAGGCCAGCACCAGAAGCGACCAGCCCCGGGTCGGGTCGGAATCCCTATATTTTTCGTCCTCATTTTTGGAAGACTGCCAGACCATCCTGAGTCCCACAAACAGAAGCAAGCCGAAAGCTATCCAGTGGTCGTAGTTCGAAACGAGCTTCAGAAGGTTTTCCCCGATAAACCAGCCGATAACCGGCATCATAAACTGGAAAAAGCCGAAATGAAAGGCCAGACGGAAAACCTGACGGCGGCTCAGGCCCGATAGCGAGCAGGCCAGTCCGACGGTGACCGCAAAGGCATCAACGGCCAGCGCCAGCGCAATTCCCGCTAATATTATCGCTTTCATAAGATTTCTGATTATACCAGAGAGTCCAGAAATTTTCCTTGATTATAATCGGGAAACAATTGCCATATTTCCTTTTACAACCTAACCTTCACCACAAACTCAGGCTGGCTTCCATCTGAATTCATCCAGAAAAGCTTTTTCTTCCTCAGAAAATTCTTTAATAAAAATCAAATTTAGGTTAGGCATATTTCTACAAAACATATCTCTCATTTTACTCCAGAACAATTCGCGGTAAATTTCTATGGCCCTTGAATCTTGATTCCAAATTTTATGCATCCGCACACAACATCTGCAAGCTGAATCCCTTCTTAAGATCTCGAGTCTCTTATTTCTGCTTTAACACCGCATTCTTCCGCCAGTTTTTCCCACATTGGATATCGACATCTGTCTGCTATTACTCTTATTTCATTATCAGAATCAGATACCAATGCTTTTCTTGCGTTTTTTATATGCTGGGAATCATAAATAGAGAAAAAATATTCATTCTTAATAGTATTCTCAAGCCTATTTCTAAATATTTCTTTGTTTATACTTTTCGGAATATTCGAATCTGAAAAAAATCAGATTTTTTTAATCTGTCATATATTCTAAATTTTTTCTGTCTGAAGCTTTTTGGCTTCGAAATTGTAATAAAAATATCATAGTTCAGGCTTGTCATTTGTTTTATTATTCCTTCCTCATTTAGCCTTTTATGGCCGGCCCTAAAACTGTCCCCTTTCATTTCTGAAATATTTAATTTTTTATTAATACGCTTCACAATATTAATTAAATTTTTGTAATCGGCTCCTAAGATTTTGTCCAGGCCCTAATGTAATAACCCTCGGAATTCCAATTCCCTCTCTCGTCAGTAAAAATAAAGTATTTCATTGGTATTCCCCTGTAAGCATTAATTGGATACTGCTCATTTATTACCACAATTTTATTTTAAGAGTATAATTTTTAAGAAATGGAAGAAAAAATCGTCCTTCGCGGCGTGAGGGTTCATAACCTGAAGAATATCGACCTGGAGCTTCCGGTCGGAAAGCTCATTGTTATAACTGGCGTGAGCGGCTCGGGAAAATCTTCCTTAGCCTTCGACACTCTCTATGCCGAGGGGCAGCGCCGCTATCTTGAATCCCTGTCTTCCTACGCCCGGCAGTTCTTAGAAAAAATGGACAAGCCGGAGGCCGACCTGATAGAAGGCATACCGCCGGCGATCGCCATACAGCAAAAAGCCACGGCCAAGAACCCGCGCTCGACCGTGGCCACGGTTACCGAAATCTACGATTTCCTGCGCGTCCTTTACGCCAGGCTCGGAACCATCCACTGTCTCAAATGCGGACAGCCGGTGCGCCGGGACACCATAGACCACATGGTGGAAGCCTTAGGGACGCTGCCGTCCGGAACCCGCTTAGCCATAACCTTTTCCTGGCCGGAAGGGAAAAAGATTGAAGACCTGAGAAAAGAAGGCTTCCTGAGATTTTATCGCAAAGGTAAAATCATTGAGGTCGAGCAAGCCGAAAAACTCAAAAAGCCCGAACAGACGCTCGAAGTCCTGGTCGACTTTTTCCAGCTCGACCCTGAAGACCGCGAGCGGCTGGTCGATTCCTTAGAGACAGGCCTCAAAAAGGGCGAAGGCCGGGTCAAAGTGTATGCGGAAACCGGCCGGGTCTTCGAGTTCTCCGAACATCTGGAATGTCGCGCCTGCAGCCTGGCCTACGAAGAGCCCGAGCCCAACCTTCTGTCCTTTAACAATCCCCAGGGCGCCTGTCCGGCCTGTCACGGCTTCGGCGACCTGGCGGTGCTGGACGAAGACAAAATCGTTCCCGACAAAAACAGATCCCTGGAAGAAGGCGCGGTCGAGCCCTGGACGAAGCCGGCTTCCCTCCCCCTTCAACGAGAACTGCTGCGCGAAGCCCGGAAGAGGGGCATCCCGACCGGCGTCCCCTTCGGCAGGCTTAAGCCCGAGCATCAGAAGTTCGTGCTGGAGGGCGGGGACGGTTATTACGGAGTCAAGGGGTTCTTTGAATGGCTCGAATCAAAAAAATACAAGGTGCAGGTGCGGGTGCTGCTGAGCCGTTACCGGAAATACATAAGCTGCCCGGCCTGCAACCGCACCCGCCTCAACGAAAAAGCCCGGGCGATAAAAATTCAGGGGAAATCGATCGGCGACTTCAACGCCCTGACGGTCAAGGAAGCCTGCGATTTCTTAGAACACCTGGAGCTCTCCCCGCAGGAACGGAAGATCGGAGAACGCCTGATCCAGGAAATAAAAAGCCGCCTTAAATTCCTGCTCGAGGTCGGGCTCGACTACCTGACCCTCGACCGGATGACCTTCACCCTGAGCGGCGGCGAAGCCCAGCGGATAAACTTAGCCGCCGCCCTGAGCGCTTCGCTGGTCGGGACGCTGTTCGTCCTGGACGAGCCGTCGGTCGGGCTCCATCCGCGCGACAACCGCCGCTTAGTGCGGATCCTGAGGCGCCTTCAGGACATCGGCAACACGGTGGTCGTGGTTGAGCATGACCCGGAGATAATCCGCGAGGCTGATTATCTTATCGACCTGGGGCCGGGAGCCGGAGAATACGGCGGACAGGTGCTTTACGCCGGGGAGATGAAAAAGTTCCTGGCCGAGGGGCAGACCCTCACCGCCCGTTACCTGCGCCAGGAGATTTCCATACAGCTGCCGCCGTGGCGCCGTCGGCCGAAAGAATACCTGGAAATCTACGGCGCCCGAAAGCACAACCTCAAGAATCTCAACCTGAAAATCCCGCTCGGCGTTTTTGTCTGTCTGACCGGAGTTTCCGGTTCGGGAAAAAGCACCCTGGTGGACGAGGTCATTTACAAGGGGCTTACCGGCCAGAACGCCAACGGCTTCGACCGCCTGGTCGGAGCGGATAGGGTCGGCAAGGTGGTCCGGGTTGACCAATCGCCGCTCAGCACCTCGCCCCGGTCGATCCCGGCCACCTACACCAAAGCCCTGGACGGGATCAGAGAGCTGTTCGCGGCCACCAGGGAAGCCCGGGCACTCGGCTACACTTCGGGACATTTTTCTTTCAACACTTCCCGGGGCCAGTGCCCGGACTGTCAGGGAGCCGGTTTTCAGGAAGTCGAGATGCAGTTTCTGAGCGACGTGGTGCTGACCTGCGAGACCTGCGGCGGCCGGCGTTACCAGCCGGACATCCTGGAAATCCGATACCAGGGGAAGAACATCCATGAAGTTCTGCAGATGAGCGTCAGCGAGGCCCTCCGGTTTTTTTCCGGCCATGAGGATATCCTGCGCCGTCTCAAACCGCTGGCCGAAGTCGGCCTCGGATACCTGCGGCTGGGCCAGCCGACCACCACCCTGTCGGGCGGAGAACTGCAGCGCATCAAGCTGGCTTACCACCTGGTTCACGAGAGGGGCAAGAAAATCCTCTATCTTTTTGACGAACCGACCATCGGACTCCATCTGGACGACGTCAAGGTTCTTCTGAACTGCTTCCAGAAGCTGGTGGAAGAAGGACACAGCCTCCTGGTGATCGAGCACAACCTGGACTTCATCAAGTGCGCCGATTACGTAATCGACCTCGGGCCTGAAGGCGGCGACCGCGGAGGCTATTTAGTCGCCCGGGGAACCCCGGAAGAGGTGGCCGAAACTCCAGGTTCTCTGACCGGCGCCTATCTCCAGGCCGTCCTGAAAAAGATCAATCCAGCCTGAGACGGCGGGAACGATAATCGGAGTAATCGGGGACCTGGCGGGTGTATTCTTCCTTCATCAGCGGCGAGGAAATTATGAAATCGGCCGAAGCCCGGTCGCAGGCCACCGGCAGGTTCCAGACGACGGCGATTCGGAGCAGCGCCTTGACGTCCGGGTCGTGAGGCAGAGACTCCAGCGGGTCCCAGAAAAAAATCAGGAAATCAATCAACCCTTCGGCTATCTTAGCCCCGACCTGCTGGTCTCCGCCGAGCGGCCCGCTCTGCAGGACGTTGACCTTCAGGCCGAGCTCTTTCTGGAGCAGCAGTCCGGTGGTGCCGGTGGCCCAGAGCTCGTGCTCCGCCAGAAGGCCGCGGTTAAAACGCGCCCAGTCGAGCAGGTCGGCTTTCTTGTTGTCGTGAGCCACCAGGGCAATCCGCTTCTTTTTTCCCATTTTAATGACTGTCTGGTTCATCTCGGCCTCCTTTTCTTATTTTCTCAAAACCCGGCGACTAAATAAATAGCCCGAACAGACAGGAGAAGAAACCCGGTTGAGGCGACCTGAGACAACGCCGGCGACGGAGGGAAACGAAAGCCGCCTGCTCTGGCCCTGAAAGCGAGAGACTCCGGGCGGCGGTCAGACAGCGCACGGGCGTTGGGCGGGCCGCGGCGACAGGATTCCTTTTTCGCTCCGGGCTGCCAAGGGAACAAAGAGACGAGGACAGCAGTGGGGCAGCCGGGCGAGTCTTGGGCCGCCGGCAGAATAAGTGGTCTCCGGCGGGGAGGCGGCTGGAACCGGGACCGAAATCGGGGCTGCGGCCACACGGTTTTTTCTGATCGGCGACCTTCAAAATTGAACGAGCCGGGCGCCGGCGATTAAAAGTTTTTAAGATAGAAGAACTGACCGAAATTATATTATATTGATATCGGAAAATCCGATTTTGGAGCAGGGGAATGAAACAGGGTATCGGGCATCAATTTCAGACGGAAACAAAATATCAGAGGGAACCATACTCAGCCGGGGCCATCGAGCGCCAGGGGAAAAGGGAGAAGCTCAGAGAAAAATTGACGGACACGGCCATCTCCCTGCCGCCCCCCGACCGGGAAAACGGCTGGCCGCTTTACAGGGCGCTAAACACCAGGAGAAGCGTGCGGGAGTTTCAGAACCGACCGGTAACGCTGCCGGCGCTGTCACAGATTCTCTGGGCAGCGGCCGGGGTGACCCAGAAGGCCGGGGATTTTCTTCTGCGCACTGCTCCCTCGGCCGGAGCTCTTTATCCCATAGACATTTACGTTAGCGTCCGCTCGGTGGAGAGCTTAAAGCCGGGACTCTATCATTTTGTGCCGGCCGGTCATATCCTGAGACAGCGCTACGAGGGGGATCTCAGCGAGCTTCTGGCCGACGCCGCTCTTAATCAGGATTTTCTGGCTGAGGCCGGTTTCAATCTGATTTTTACCGCCGTCTTCGAAAGAACCACCTGGAAGTACGGCTCCCGCGGTTTTCGCTATATTTATTTAGATGCCGGGCACATCGTTCAGAATGCCGCCCTGGCGGCCGTTTCCCTGGGACTCGGTTCCTGCCCGGTGGCCGCTTTTTTTGATGACGAAATAAATGCCCTGCTGGGCGTAAACCCGGCCAGAGAATCGGCGATTTACCTACTGGCGGTCGGCTGGCCCCGCAAAGATTAGTTGGCCCGGCTAATATATGAATGTTCATTCATATATTGGTCTCGCTGAAAACCGCGGAGACTTTCGGGCAGAAGCGGCTCAGATTCATATAACCCGGAAAATTTTTATGTCGGTTTACATCAGGGAATCATGGCCGGCCCGGATTTCAGGAACAAGCATCAAAAATTATCATTGTTACAACCGACAAAAGAACCATCGCCGGTCTAAAATTTTTTCCGGCCGACAGGCCAAAACCGACAGTCCATAGGAGATATCCAGCCGGCCGTCGTGCCCTTTAACCTTCAGTGCAGCTTACAGCACCACCTTTTTCTTTCCCCACTTGAGCTTCATGGTCAGCACCCGGTCGGTGGCGAAGATGCGGCTGGTCCACCAGAGCATGACCACCACGAACAGGAAGTTATAAACAATGCCCAGCCAGACCATATTCAGGTTTCCGAACATGAGGTTCTGCATGGCAAAAAATGGATGGGAGAACGGTATGGCCAGCACCAGAATTTTCGCCGGGAGCGACATGGTGTTGATGTCGGCAAACAGGCTGATGAAATAGGGAATCAGAACGATAAACACCAACGGCACCGACAGGCTCTGGGCCGTCCGGTAATCCTCGGCCAGAACTCCGAGTATGGTCGCCAGAGACAGGGCGCACAGAATCGTCAGAAAGAGCGAAATTCCGAACAGCACATAACCCTGGGTGCTGATGGTCAGGCCGAGCTGTTTGAGAATCGGCGTTATTCCGCCCAGCGCCTGGGAAATGTCAACATCCGAGAAGTTAAAAGCGTTCCTGAAGCCGTACATATAGATCACCGCCGAAAGCAATCCGACTATGGCCGCCCCCAGCATTTTGGCCATAACAATCGCTCCCCGGGAAATCGGCACGGTCAGCAGGGTTTCCAGCGTCTTGTTCTGCTTCTCCATGGCAATGGCGGTGATGACCATCTGAGCCGAGTACATAATGATCATCATCAGGATGACCGGAAGGATGAAATTCTGAGCCGTAAGAGCCCCGACGACCGCCGCGGCCGAACCCTCAGCCTGCCTTTCCCTGACCACGACAAACTCGCGGTTTTTGATTGGAGCCTTCAGAAGTTTCGGGTCGGCATCCGGTATCCTCTTTTTCAGGAATTCATTAGACAGATAATCGTTGGTGGAATTAAGCAGAGCTTTGACCACCTCGGTTTTAGTTCGGCCGGCGATCGACAGGCCTTTGAGGAAGGAATAAGTCTCGACCGTGGCCGGCTGAAAATTTCTGGCTAACTCCCCGAAACCTTCGGGAATGACCACCATCAGGTCAAGACCGCTATTTCTAACTTCCTGAACAGCCTTTTCCTTGTCCCCGGCTTTTTCTTCGATGAGGAAACCGGCCATGTTCAGAGCGCCGATGATGTTGCGGGAAATATCCGACCGGTCGAGGTCGAGCACCGCCACTTTCTGCCTGGCCATGGCCTTTTTCATTTCGCTCCTGGTGACGTTGCCGATGAAATTGAAAATCACCAGGATGAAAACCAGCGAGATGATGAGCTGCTTGTTGAGCAGCTCCTTAATTTCTTTTATCAGAAGATGGCTGAAGTTTTTCATTGGACAGCTCTCCTGAAGACGATTTCTAAGTTAGAAGCCTGGTATTTTTCTTTAAGCGCCGCGGGCGTGCCCGAATCCAAAATAACTCCACGGTCGATGAGAGCTACCCGGTCGGACAGGAATTCCACTTCTAACATGTTGTGGGAGGACAGCAGCACCGAAACGCCTTCCCTGGTAAACCCCTTGATCATCTCCCGGACTTCCAGCGAATTGATCACGTCCAGGCCCGAGGTGGGCTCATCGAGAATCGCCAGAGCCGGCTTGGTCATCAGCGCCCGGGCCAGCAGGAGCTTCCTGGTCATGCCCTTGCTGTAGGTGCCGGCTTTATCCTTCAGCCTTTCCCCCAGCCCGCTGATAGTTACCGCTCTTTCCACATACTCTCTGACTTTGGCGTCGTCTCCGGCATAAAATTTGGCCATGAAATTGAGATAGTCAATGCCTTTCATATTACGGTAAGCCCCGGCTTCCTCGGGCAGGTAACTTATTTTTTCCCTGAATTTTTCCGGGTTCTTCTTCAGGTCGAATCCCAGAAAGGCGACCCGCCCGTCGGAAGGAGTCAGGAGGGTGGAGATGATGCGCAGGGTGGTCGTCTTGCCGGCTCCGTTGGGGCCGATCAGACCGAAGATTTCGCCCTCTTCCACCTTGAAGCTGACACCCTTGAGAGCCTCCAGGCTGCCGTATTTTTTCTTGAGTCCTTCTACTTCCAGAACCACAGCCATCCGGACCTCCTTTCTTATGGTCTTAGAATCTTAGAAAAAATTCTCTATTTTTAATACGAATTATACAGATAATGGTTATAAAATGAAAATGCAAGGAGCCGACAGAATTGACCGCAGCCGGAAAAGGGTTTAACACCTTCTAATTTCAGAGAATTAAGTTCGCGGCTTCGACGGGCGCCCGGCCCGTAATTTGCCTGAGCCTTTCGGGCAGTTCCAGCGCTCCTGTTCCGCCCTGGACAAGCTAAAACGAGCTTCCCGGATAATTAATTAAGATGAATTTTATTTATCAGAATCAGTTTTCAGGGCTGTTTCTTCTCCCGTAATTTTATACTCAAGTTCTGCAGCTCCTACTATGCCTCCGGAAAGGATAGTCTGCATCGCCTGCTCCGCCGTCCAGTCAAGAAACCTCAGGTCCTTCTCCCGGGCCATGACCGTAAAACCGGTGGTGACGTTAGGGGCGGTGGGGATGAACAGTTTAACCAGGCTTTCGCCGGTCCGGCGGTCCTTGATCCGGCCGGTGACAAAGCCGATCGACCACAGGCCGGGGCGGAACTGTTCAATCATGGCCACCTGCTGGAAGACCTGCTTTTCGGGAAGGGCCAGCGCCAGCCCGAGCTGTTTGCCCAGGCTGTAAACGGTTTTAATCAGCGGTATTTTTTCCATGACCTTTTCCACCAGCCCGAACAGCCGGCGCCCGACCCAGTTCGAAGCCAGCCAGCCGAGAAAATAAAGCAGCAGCAGAATCAGCGCCAGCCCCAGACCCGGAACCCGGAAGCCCAGATAATTTTCGAGCAGTCCGGCGAATTTCTGGTCAACGTTCACATACAGAAACTTAATCACCAGATAGCTGAGATAGAGAGGAATAAGGGCCAGAAATCCCCTGAAAATCTGCCTCCTGATATTCCTGAAAAGGTCCTTAAGATTCATTTTTAGCCCTCCCTGTAAAGCACCTGGAGCCTTTTGTAATAACCATCAAGCATCAAGATCAAGGCTCCTTGAATATTATAATTATTCCGACCGACACGGCCGAGAGCGGGTTTCTCCCGGTAATTCCGTCCAAAGATATCGGCCGGAGAGGCTTTCGCCGGCACAGGATATCAAGGCTGATAAAATTAAGGTGTCAGCAGCGGCCGGGGCTTACCGTTTCAGGCGCCCTTCAACTGCCTTCCAGTTGAGGTTTTTGAAAAAGGCTTCGATGTAATCGGCCCGCTTCAGCCCGTAATCGGTGATGAAGGCGTGTTCAAAAACATCCATGATGAGCAGCAACTGGCAACCGGCCGGGTGTCCGACATCATGCTCGTTTATCCAGAAATTGATCAGCCGTCCGGTGTGCGGGTCCAGGTAAAGGCCGACCCAGCCGATTCCCCTCATCGTCCCTACGGCCTTGAATTCCTTCTCCCAGAGTTCGTAGCTGCCGAAATTCTCGACTATTTTCGCGTAGAGCGGGCTTCCGGCGGACAGGGCTTCCTTGCCGCCCAGGTTTTCAAAATAGTACTCATGAAGCCTCATTCCGTTCCATTCCCAGCCCAGACGTCTTTTCAGCTCAGCGAATTCGGGCGTTCCGGCAATACCCTCCTTAACCATCCGGGCTATCGTCTCCAGCAACTTGTTGGTGTTGTTGACATAGCCCTGGTACAGGGTGAAATGATTTTTGAGCAGGTTTTCGCTGAAACCCGGCATGCCCAGCAAGCCGGAATAGTCCTTTGCCTGATAAGCCATTATTTTCCCTCCTTCTTTTTGGGATCCGAGAAATTTAAGCGGAGCCCGCAGCAACGAGCCTGCGGCTCCGGCCAGAAAAAGAAAGCCTCGTCTTTTCAGCGCAGTGCCTCCCTCTTGCTTATATTATACACTGCGGGAGGCTAAGCGGGCTATTTTTTCTTGTTTTCTTCCTCAGCTTCGGGCAGCAATCCCACCTTACGCCTGATTTCCTCATCTATCTGGTCGGCCAGCTCTTTATTTTCTTTCAGCAATTTCTTGACGTTTTCCCGCCCCTGGCCGAGCCGTTCTCCTTTATATGAGTACCAGGTGCCGGTCTTTTCCAGGATTCCGAACTGAATCCCCGAGTCAACCAGGTCGCCCTCGCGCGAAATTCCCTCGCCGAAGATGATGTCGAACTGAGCTTCCCTGAACGGCGGAGCCAGTTTGTTCTTGACTATCTTGACCTTGACCCGGCTGCCGACCACCTCCTCGCCTTCCTTCAGGGTGGCCAGTTTGCGGACATCTATGCGCATGGAAGCATAAAACTTCAGGGCCCGGCCGCCGGTGGTGGTTTCGGGCGAACCGACAAACACTCCGATTTTTTCCCTGATCTGGTTGATGAAGACAAAGCAGGTCTTGGATTTGCTGACAATGGCCGTAAGCTTGCGCAGGGCCTGGCTCATCAGCCTGGCCTGAAGGCCCATATGGGCGTCGCCCATTTCGCCTTCCAGCTCGGCCTTGGGCACCAGGGCGGCTACCGAGTCGACCACGATCACGTCAACCGCTCCGCTTCTCACCAGAACCTCGGCAATTTCCAGGGCCTGCTCGCCGTAATCGGGCTGGGAAATCAACAACTCATCGACGTTGATGCCCACTCTGGAAGCATATTGCGGGTCGAGGGCGTGCTCGGCATCGATGAAAGCCGCCTGGCCGCCGCGCCGCTGGGCTTCGGCAATGACGTGCAGGGCCAGGGTGGTCTTGCCGGTGGCTTCCGGACCGAATATTTCCACCACCCGCCCTCTGGGAAATCCGCCGATCCCCAGGCACAGGTCAAAAGAAATGGAGCCGGTGGGAATGACCTCGGCCTTGACGGCCGCTTCCTTCTGGCCGAGCTTCATCACCGCTCCCTTGCCGAATTGCTTTTCAATCTGGGACAGGGCGGCATCCAGGGCCTTGCCCCGGGAAGCCTGTTTCTGTTCGGTTTCATCCGGTTTCATAATTGCCTCCGATATCTCAAGCCCGATTGCCTGGGCCGGTGCAGATTTTTTCACCCCGCAGCTCAGATCATGCCGGTAATCTTGCCCTCGTCGTCGACGTCAATCTTTTCAGCCTGGGGCGATTTCGGCAGACCCGGCATGGTCATTATATCACCGCACAGCAGAACCACAAAGCCGGCTCCGGCGCTGAGAGAAGCGTTGGTCACGGTCAGGGTCCAGCCCCGCGGCCGGTTGAGTTTTTTGGAATCGTCGGACAGAGAGGCCTGGGTCTTGGCCACGCAGACGGGCGTTGCCCCGAAACCAATCTTCTCATAAAGTTCTATCTTCTTGCGGGCCGTCGGCTCAATCCTGACTCCGTCGGCGCCGTAGATTTTCCTGGCGATGGTTTCCACCTTCTGAGCAATGGGAATATCCAGCGGATACAGAAAATCGAAATTGTTTTTATCCTCTTCAATGGCTTTCATGACCGCCTCGGCCAGCTCCAGACCGCCCTCGCTTCCCTTATTGTAAACATCGCTCAGGGCGTAGCGGACGCCTTCCTGCTTGACCAGTTTGATCCAGGCGTCAATCTCGGTGGCATGGTCGGCCGGGAACAGGTTCAGAACGACCACAAACGGGGTGCCGAAGATCTTCATGTTTTCGATGTGCTTGCGCAGGTTTTCAAAACCGGCTTCGACCGCCTGGGGATTCTCCTTCCCCAGCTCATCCTGCTTCATTCCGCCGTGATACTTAATGGCCCTGAGGGTGGAAACCAGCACGGTGGCGGCCGGCGGCGGCACCTGACCGGTGCGGACCACAATATCAAAGAATTTCTCGGCCCCCAGGTCGGAAGCGAAGCCGGTCTCGGTGACCACATAGTCGGCCAGGCTGAGAGCCAGGCCGGTGGCCACCACCGAATTCGTTCCGTGGGCGATATTGGCAAACGGACCGCCGTGAATGACGGCCGGCGTTCCCTCCAGAGTCTGGACCAGGTTGGGCTTGATGGCATCCTTCAGCAGAGCGGTCATAGCCCCGTCGGCTTTTATGTCCCGGGCAAAAACCGGCTTGCCGTCAATCGTAAAGCCGATGAGCACGCTGCCCACCCGTCGTTTGAGGTCTTTCAGGTCGCTCGAAAGGCAGAGAATGGCCATAATTTCCGAGGCGGCGGTGATGTCGAAACCGGTTTCCCGGGCGAAAGTCTGGAAGGTTTCGTCCAGCCCGATTATCACCTGGCGCAGGGAGCGGTCGTTCATATCGAGAACCCTTTTCCAGGTGACCGTCCGGCCGTCCAGGATTCCGGTCGGCCCGTCAAAATGAACCCGGTTATCCACCATGGCCGCCAGCAGATTGTGGGCAGATGTGACCGCATGTATATCGCCTGTAAAATGGAGGTTGATCTCTTCCCTGGGCACCACCATGGCCTTGCCGCCGCCGGTGGCTCCGCCCTTGATGCCGAAGACCGGGCCGAGAGACGGCTCCCGCAACGTGACGCAGACCTTTTTTCCCAGCCGGTTGAGAGCGTCAGCCAGGCCGATGGCGGTTGTTGTTTTTCCCTCTCCCGCCGGCGTGGGGGTCATGGCGGTGACCATTATCAACTTGCCCCTCTTTTCGGAAAGAAGCGATTGATAGTCGACTTTGGCCTTGTAGCGGCCGTAGAGTTCCAGCCTGTCCTCGGGAATTCCCAGTCGGGCGGCAATTTCAGTTATGGGTCTCATTCAGTCAATCCTCCTTCGCCAGCATTTAACCAGAACTTCGCTTTTTCTGCAACCACTTTTTTGCCGGCTGGCGGCAGAAGTTGACGCTGTAAAAATGAGACTGGTACTTTTCTATCAGGCCTTCGTCGGCGAAACTGTAATAGCAATTGTTGCCGATGATGATATGGTCGAGCACCCGGATCTGCATCACCGCGCAGGCAAAGACCAGGTCCCGGGTGATGTCGCGGTCGCAGCTTGACGGCTCCGGGTCGCCCGAAGGGTGGTTGTGAACAAAAATCAGGCTGGAGGCTTCATATTTCAGGGCCTGCTTGATAACTTCTCTCGGGTAGACGGCGCTGGAGTCGACCGTGCCCTCAAACAGGGTTTTTTCCTCCAGGATGTGATTTTTGGTATTCAGAAACAGCACCTTGAAGACCTCGATTTTAAGGTCCCTCAGACTGTAGTAGAGATAATCGAAAACTTCCCGCGACGACTTGCAGACCGGTCTCCTGATGATGCAATCCTTGAGATAACGCCTGGCCACCTCGTGAACCAGCTTCAGGCCGAAGATGTTCTTGGGCCCGATGCCCTTAATCTTCTGCAGCTCGAGCGGGTCGGCCTCCATAACCGCCCGGAAGGTGCGGAATTCCTTCAGGGCCAGCCGGGCCGCTTCCCGACAGTCCTTGCGCGGGGTGCCCAGGGTCAGGAGCAATTCCACGATTTCGTAGTCCATGAACCCGGCCAGCCCGCCCCTCATGAATTTTTCCCTTAACCTCTGGCGGTGACCCTCATAGGCGGCCTTGACCACCTGCTCCAGTTCGGACATAACCACACTCCGGATGGTAATGGAAAACAATCTCCATGCGGGTCAGTGTCTGTAGAAAAAGACGCAGCCGGAACCGATTTTTTCCCACCGCCCGACCGGAAATTCAGGTTTTCAGGAAAATTATTCCTGATACATGCGGTCGATAAGGTCTTTGTATTTATCCTCGACGATTTTTCTCCGGACTTTGAGGGTCGGGGTCAGCTCCCCGGTTTCAATCTCGAAATCTTTTTCCATCAGGGTAATCTTCTTGATCTTTTCGTAACCGGCCAGATGGGGAGTCAGACGGTCAATTTCCTTCATATAGAATTCGTAGATTTCCTGACGGCAGATCAGCTCCCGCCGGTCGCCGAAAGCGATATTATTTTCGCGGGCGTATATTTCCAGCTTGTCGAAATCGGGCACGATCAGGGCCGAGACAAACTTGCGGTGATTTCCGACTACCACTGCGTTGGCGATATAGGGACTGGTTTTAACGGTGTTTTCAATCGGCTGGGGAGCCACGTTCTTGCCGCCGGCGGTGACGATGATATCCTTCTTACGGTCGGTAATCACCAGATAGCCGTCCTGGTCCAGGTAGCCGATATCCCCGGTCTTAAACCAGCCGTCCTCAAAAGCTTCTCCGGTTTCTGCATCTTTCTTGAAATAGCCCTTCATGACGTTCGGCCCGCGGGCCCAGATTTCCCCGTCGGGGGCGATCTTCACTTCCGTTCCCGGCGCGACTTTGCCCACGGTCCCGAACCTAAAATCTTCCAGCCGGTTGACGGCGATTACCGGCGAAGTTTCGGTCAGGCCGTAGCCTTCTATCACCAGAATGCCCATAGCGTAGAAAAATTCGGCAATATCCTTGGACAGCGGCGCTCCGCCGGAGACAAAAAACCTGACCCGGCCCCCGGTCTTCTCCACTATCTTGGAGAAAACCAGTTTATAGGCCAGGCGATATCTGAATCCGAACCAGGGTGAGATTTTCTGCTTGTTGATTTTTTTCTGAGCATATTTTCGTCCGACCTTTAAGGCCCAGAAGAAAATCTTCTTTTTTAAGTTGGAAGAACTCAGGACATTATCGATTACCCGGGCATAAAATTTATCAAACAGCCTGGGGACGCTGACCATGATGGTCGGGCGGGCTTCCACCAGGTTTTGAGCCACAGTATCAATGCTCTCGGCATAGGCAATGGTGGCCCCAACGTAAATCCAGGCGAAGGTGCACATTCTCTCCAGAACGTGGGAAAGCGGCAGGAAAGAAAGAGCCGTATCCCTGTCGGTAAATTCGATCACCGAGCGCAACGCCTGGACATTGCTCACTAAGTTGTAATGGCTGAGCATGGCTCCCTTGGGAACGCCGGTTGTGCCTGAAGTATAGATAATGGTGGCCAGGTCATCCGGGCCGATTGACTGGGCGATTCTTTCGAATTCTTCCGGATTCAGCCGGTTGAGTTTTTCCCCCTCTCTTTCCACTGCCTCGAGGGTTAGCGCTCCCTCCGGCGCCGGGCTGTCAATCATTATATATTTTTCAATCAGGGGCAAATCGTTCTTGATGGCCGCAATTTTCGTCCACATCTCCTGATTGGAACAGACGACAAACCTGGCTTCGGAATCTCTGATGATGTATTTGATCTGCTCCGGCGTCAGCGAAATATAGATCGGCACCGAAACCGCGCCCAGGCAAACCGTGGCCATATCAACCATCACCCACTCCGGCCGATTCTCAGATAGAATGATCAACTTGTCTCCGCTCCTTAAGCCCAGGGCCCTGAAGCCGGCCGAAATATTCCTCACCCGTCCGGAAAATTCTTCGGTGGTGATCGGAGCGTATTTGCCCTCTTTTTTCACCAGCATCAGAGGCTTGTTGGAATAAGTTTTCTCGGTGTTGAGAAAAATTCTGGCCAGGGTGTCAATCATTCTCCTCTCCTTTCTCGCCTTATTTTCTTTCCGGCGGCAGATTTATATATTTATCGATTCATATATTTTTATACATTCTGACCGTCGGCGGCCAGAACTTTTTTCTCGTGCCGGAGGAGCCACTCTTTTCGCCACAGGCCTCCCCCGAATCCGGTCAAACTGCCGTCGGAACCGATTACCCGATGGCAGGGGACAAAAATAACGACCGGATTTTTGTTGTTGGCTCCGCCCACCGCCCTGGCCGCGCCCGGCCGGCCGCAGGCGGCCGCAATTTGCCCGTAACTTCTGGTCTGCCCGAAGGGAATTTTCTGCAGCTCGGCCCAGACTCTTTTCTGAAATTCGGACCCCGACAGCCGCAGTTTCACCGTAAACTGCCGTCTTCGGCCCTTAAAATATTCATCCAGCTGCTGCCAGGCTTCTTTCAGGGCCGGCGGGGCGGATTCCGGGAGAGAAGTTTGCCGGGCCGCCTCTTTTCCCTGCCTGGATTTTTCTTTGAGAAACGAACAGTTGCCGACTCCGGCGCTGTCGCCCTCAATCACGATTATTCCTATCGGAGAATGGTAATATAATTCCATCTGGTCTTTATTCGCCGCCCGCTTATTCTTTTATTTTGACCCAGATTCTGGTCAGCCCGCGCTCGTTCTCAAAACGCAGCTCGAAGACCTCGGGAAAGGCTTTGAAAAGCTGAGACAGCTGGCGGAAGCCGTAGGTTCTGGGGTCAAAGCCGGGGTCCAGCTGTCGCAGATAGAAGCCGATGGTGCTGAGCTTGGCCCAGCCGTCTTCGTCGGTGGCCATATCCACGGCCGCCTTGAGCAGCGGCAACGGGTCGTAGCCGCGCGGCTTCTGTTCTTCGGCCGCCTTTTCCCCTCCGCTCTTTCGCCTTCGTTCTTTCTCCCTTTCTCGCGGTCCGAGATTCTCGGTGTAGATGAAGACATTGCAGGCGTTGACGAAGGCTTTGGGAGTGCTCCTCTTGCCGATGCCCATGACGAAGAATCCGGCTTCCCTTATTCTGGTGGCCAGCCTGGTGTAATCGGAATCGCTGGAGACGATGCAGAAGCCTTCCACCAGACTGCTGTGCAGGATGTCCATGGCGTCGATGATCAGGGCGCTGTCGGTGGCGTTTTTGCCCACCGTATAACGGAACTGCTGCACCGGCTGGATGGCATTCTCGTGCAGGGCTTTTTTCCAGCCGGCCATGTTGACCGTGGTCCAGTCTCCGTAAATCCGGCGGATGGTTATCAGGCCGTATTTTCCGACCTCGGCCAGGATATCCCCTATCAGCGAAGGCTGGGCATTATCCCCATCAATCAGCAGGGCAATCTTACGACTCTTTTCGTCGGCAAAACTTTCAATCATCTTGACTCCTGTAAAATATATTCTTTTCCAGAGAAATTCTTGTCCGATTGTTTATATTATCGCACATCTCGTATAAAATTATCAAAAGAGAATGAGGCGGTCAGACCAACCGACGCCGGAAGCTGGCCGCGCTGAAAGGTAAAACATGGACCTGAAGAGCGCCGCTTTCGTCTTTTCCATCCTGCTTTCGGCTGCGGCCGCGGTCATTACCGACTACCGCGGTCAGAGGCTGCTGGCTTATTTTTTCCGCCCCTTCACAATTATGCTCATAGTCGGCCTGTTGCTCGAAACCCGGCCCTATTCTTTCTACCGCAACGCAGTGGCCGCCGCCCTGGCCCTATGCCTTCTGGGCGACACGATGATGATGCTCAAAAAGAAAAGGTTTCTGACCGGTCTGGCTTTTTTTCTCGGGGCCATGGGAGTTTTGATCGTCGCCTTCTGGAGCCGGCTGGAAAAGCCTTTCCTGGCCTGGCCTGTTATTCCCCTGGTTGCGGTGGCGGCCCTGGTGATTTCTCTGACCTGGCGCGGCCTTAAGAACGAAAAGGTTCCCGTCCTGTTTTATCTTCTGGCCCTGCTGACCATGGTCAGGCTCGGTCTGGAGCAGCCCCATCAGCTGCCCGGAGTCGGCCCCTGGCTGGCCGCAGCCGGTAGCGTTTTTTTCCTCATTTCCGACGCCACCCTGGCCATCAACCGGTTCCGGCGCCCCTTCCGGCCGGCCCAGATTATTATCCTGTCCACATTCTATTCCGCCCTTCTCTTACTAACCCTCAGCGTCTGAACCCGAATCAAGGCCTGAGATTAACCGGGGCCTGGACATCCGAAATCTCGCTGTGACTGCCCCCTCTTCCCGACACGATCCATAATGGAAAAAATGGTGTCGAGCTGATATTTATTCCTAAGAAACTCAATATCTTTTCTCGATTTGAGGTGGCAACGCAACCGCCATGGATCATGGTCGGAGTAGTCATGCGGTTTCCAGACATTCTCTGCGACCATAGTCGCTAAGGCAAGGCCAAGCCGCCTTTAAGCTCACTCACCGCGACGGGCCTTTCCCATAAATCCCGGCCAATAATGGAACAGAAGGGAAGGGCTGTGTTGAGGGTGGAGCTCCATAATGCGCTCCCTTTTCCGGCCCGAGCCAACAATCAAGCGGGGCCGGGCAGATTTAAGGAGGGTGGCACGGCGTGTCTCCGAAGCGCCCGCAGGGGAAGGGGTTCCCCGCGGGGGGATGGGTGGAGCGAGGACGGGAGGAGGCGCGCCGGGACAGGGCCCTCTGCCTATTTCGTGCCAACAAAGAACCGGCGAGGATGCAATTCCGAACCGCGACAGGCCCCACCTCAAAAATTCTATTTGGCCGACCGCAGATACCGCTGGGCATCCGGGCAGTTCTTGATTTTTTCCGGCCAAAATTATTTAATTATGCACTAAAAGGAGGCAAGCTATGGAGCTGCATCTGCAGACTCTGATCGACAGCATCGGCGACGCCGTGGTGGCTACCGACTCGTCCGGGAAGGTCATCATCTGGAATCCCGGAGCCGAAAAGATTTTCGGCTATCGAAGAAAGGAAGCCGTCGGTCGGCCGATTGATGAGCTGATCGGCGGCCCGGAAGAACGGGAAGCCAGGAAAATCACCCGCAACATCCTGAGCCGACGAGTCTCCAACTTCACCGCCACCCGCTACCGGAAGGACGGGAAGCCGGTCATTGTCAGCATTTCCGCTTCACCGGTTGTCTACAAGAATTACCTGATCGGGGGAGTGGCTGTCTATAAGGACATCGGCGAGCTTGTCCAGAAAGACCGACTCCTGGCCCATACCAATAAGTTGCTCCGGGCCATAGGCGACATCAACCAGATGATCATCCAGATAAAAAATCCGCACCGGCTGCTCGAACAGGCGGTCAGCAGTCTTATGCAGATCGGCAAATACAGCTTGGTCCGTATTGTTCTGGTAGATGAGGATTTAAAACCAATAAAATATTTTGGTCCGAAGGGCAACAAGCACCTTAAACAGCTCAACCCCTGTCTGGAAAAAGTCCTCATAAATAAACGTTCACTTTTTATTCCCGATGCCGCTACCAGCGCCGTCTGCCGGAAGTGTCCCCGCAGGGGAAAAGGAGGCTGGACAGCCAACTTCTTGCTCCATCATAACAAGGAAATTTTCGGCATTATGCAGGTCGGTTATTCCGGCGAAATATTCGACCAGGCCGGCGAAGTGAAAATGCTGGAAGAAATTGCCGGCGACCTGGGTTTTGCCCTGTATTCCAGCAAAAAAGAAAAGGAAAAGCAGAAGGTTGAAACCGAGCTCAAGAACCTGCAACAGTTCCAGGAAAAAATTCTGACCAGCCTGGCCGAGGGAATAGTGGTTGAAAACTCCGTCGGCCGCATTACCTACGTCAACCCGGCCCTGGAGCTGATGCTCGGCTACCGGCAAGGCGAACTTCTCGGCCGACACTGGAGCGTACTGATTCCGGAAGACCAACTGGAACAGGTTCAGAACCGCTCCCGGGCCAGGAAGTCAAAGACCAGGGAACGCTACGAGACCTGTTTGAAAACCAGGGACGGCCGGTCGATACCGGTTCTGATTCACGCTCACGCCGTTTTTGAAAACAAAAAATTCAGCGGAGTCGTCTCGGCCATTACCGACATCTCCAACCTGAAGAAAATTGAGGAGGACCTGAAGCTTTCCCGGGAAGAAGCCCTGTCGGCCAGCAAAGCCAAAAGCGAATTCTTAGCCAACATGAGCCACGAGATCAGGACCCCGATGAACGGAATCATCGGCATGATCGAACTGGCCCTGCAAACCGAGCTGACCGAAGAACAGCTTCAATTCCTGAAAGCGGCCAGGGCCTCAGCCGAGTCGTTGCTAACCATTCTTAACGACATCTTAGATTTCTCCAAGATTGAAGCCCGGATGATCGAACTGGTGCCGGCTGAGTTCAACCTGCATAATTCGATCACCGAAATCGTTGCCACCCTGGCCCTCCAGGCCCACCAGAAAGGGCTCGAGCTTCTCTGTCATGTCCCCCCTTCTCTGCCCGAAAACGTCGTCGGCGATACCAGCCGCCTGCGTCAGGTCCTGCTGAATCTGGTCAGCAACGCCATCAAATTCACCGAACAGGGCGAGGTGGCCGTGGAGGTGGAAGAAGAATCCAGGACAGACCGGGAGATCAAACTCCACTTTTCTGTTCGGGACACAGGCATCGGCATCGCGCCTGAGAAGCTGGAAAGCATCTTCCAGCCGTTTGTCCAGGCCGACGCTTCCTTCAGCCGCAGGTACGGGGGCACCGGCCTGGGGCTGGCCATAACTTCTCAGCTGGTTCAGTTGATGGGCGGGAGGATCTGGGCGGAAAGTGAGCCCGGCCGCGGCAGCATTTTCCATTTCACCGTTAAACTCGGACTGGCTCCCGAGAAGAAACCCAGAGCCATACCGGCCACCCTGGAAGCCGTATACGGGCTGCGCGTTCTGGTGGTGGACGACAACCTGACCAACCGGGTCATCCTGCAAGAAATGCTCCAGAGCTGGCGGATGAAGCCGGAAGTGGCTTCCTCCGGACTTCAGGCCATTCAGTTGATCCAGGCGGCCCTGAGCAGAAAGGAAGCTTACGGGCTATTCTTGCTTGACCTGTCGATGCCGGAAATGGACGGCTTTACCCTGATTAAGAAAATCAAGGAAATCGATGGGGCCAGAGAGGTGCCGATAATCATTCTTACTTCAGCCGACCGGGTCGGCGACTTGCAGCAGGCTAAGGAGCTGGGAGCTCAGGGTTATCTGGTAAAACCGGTCAGGCCCTCAGACCTCCTGGACACCATCATGGCCATCAAGGGCTCGGCCTCCGGCGAGCATCGGCTGGAGGTTCCGATAACCGAACATCTGCTTCCGGAATTCCGCCGCAAATACAACATCCTGCTGGCCGAAGACAACCCTGTCAACCAGAAGGTGGCCGTCCATCTTCTGCAGAAAAAGGGACACCGGGTGACGGTGGTTGAAAACGGCCGCCAGGCTCTCGAAATCCTCGAAAAGGAAAAGTTCGACCTGGTGCTGATGGATGTCCAGATGCCGGAAATGGACGGATTTGAAGCCACCAGGAAAATCCGCGAACGCGAAAAGGTCGGCGACAAGCATCTGCCGGTCGTGGCCATGACCGCCCACGCCATGAAAGGCGACCGGGAGAAATGCCTGGAAGCCGGCATGGACGATTACCTGGCCAAGCCTCTGTATCCGGAAGAATTATACCGGGTGATAGAAAGGGCCGTGGCCAGGAGAAAGGCCGGACCTGAAAACAGATGAGGATTGATCATTAATGGGGCGCAAAAAGAAGGGCGATTTAAAAAGAGCCGCCGGCCACAGCTCCCGGAAATCTTCCGGTCAAATTCTGGTGGCCGAAGACGACCGGGTGACTCTGAGCCTCCTGGAAAGAAAGCTCGGGGAATGGGGGTATGAAGTCTTAACGGCCCAGAACGGCCGGCAGGCCTGGGAAATTCTCAAAAAACCGGAGTTGCGGATTGCCATCCTCGACTGGATGATGCCGGGATTGGAAGGGACGGAACTCTGCCGCCGGCTGAGACAGCTAAAAAAGCCGCACTATACCTATCTTATCCTGTTGACCTCCAGGGATTCTGTCGGAGATTTGATCAAAGGGCTGGAAGCCGGGGCCGACGATTACATGACCAAGCCGATCAATCTGATGGAGCTCAAAGCCCGGCTGACAACCGCCCGGCGAATTGCCGAGCTGGAAGACAATCTGATTAAAGCCCGAAGGCGGCTGTCACGCCTGGCCATGACCGACAGTCTGACCGGAGTCTGGAACCGGCGCAAGTTTCTGAGTCTTTTAAATGAAGAGCTAAACCGTTCCCGTAGAGATGGTCGTTTTCTGGGCCTCCTGATGATGGACATGGATAATTTCAAAGAAATCAACGACCGCTACGGACATCCGGCCGGGGATGCCGTGATCAAGCAACTGGCGCAATTTATTCTCCAGAACCTGAGAAATTACGACCGGATTGCCCGCTACGGCGGGGACGAATTCATCCTTCTTCTTCCCGGAAGCGACCTCAGGAGGACCGAAGCGGCGGCCGAGAGGCTGCTCGACTTAATCCGCCGGAGCAAATTCCGGACGGGAACAGGCGAGGCCGCTGCGGTTTCGATCTCTTTCGGCGGAACGGCCGTCTCCCCCGACCCGAAGCAAGTTGTCGACGTCGAGAGTTTGATAAAAACCGCTGACCGGGCGCTATACCGGGCCAAGCTTGCCGGCCGGGATCGGGTGGTGGTTGTTGACTACGAGGGAGAAAAATAAAATAAAGATATTTTTCGCAGGAGGTATTTAATGGCTGCCAGTGAGAAGGCGGAACTACCGATAAACAAACCGGAAGCCCTGGAAAGAATCGGCGGCGACGAATCCTTCCTTCAGGAACTCCTGATTATTTACCGAGAAGAATTTGAAAAGAAATACACCGAGCTGGAAAAGGCAATCGACGAAAAGGATTTTCCGGCCATCAGGGAGGCCGGGCATTACTTAAAAGGAGCTTCAGCCAACCTGAGCCTCCCCGCCCTGAGAGAAGCGGCCTGGAAGATGGAGACGGCCGGAGCCAGCCATGACCTCCAGTCTGCCAGAGTAGCCCTGCAATCTCTGAAAACGGAATACCGGAGGCTTCAGGAATTCCTCAAAAGCGGCAGCTGAACCCGGCCCTCTTGAAATCGTCGCTGTATTTCTCGGCGACGGGCAAATTGCTTTGGCCTTAAGCGTTGGAAATTAATTCTGTCCTTCTTTTCCCCCGCAGCCCGGGCCTTGCGAAACAAAGGCGAAAAAAAACCCGAAGCCGGATGGTTTTCGGTTGAACTCACTAAATATTCTTAATTATTTCTCAGATCTCGCGCCTTTCCCGGCCTTGAAACCTTAAGGGGCGCAGCCGGATATTTTGATAGACTTTGCTTCCGGGCCGGTCACAGGATTCTTGAAGAAGCAATCCGGAAAAATATTTAGCTTCATGCAGGAAATCCGAAGACCTGAGAAGAACTTCGCCCGCCCTGCTCAATCTCTCTTAAAATGCGGGAGCTCAAACGGTATTTCCAGGCTGAGTTCGACCAGCCCCCGAACTTCTCCGTTTTCAGTCCAGGCCGTCTGGTAGATCAATTTTTTCCGGCCCTGTTTTTCAATGGTGTAGACGTTCGGCTCTCCGCTTTCCAGAATTCGCCTGATTTTTTCCCGGGATTCCGGGCGATGACAGTCGAAGACATTCCGGCCGACAAGCGCCCGCCCGCCTTCCTGTTCGAAAGTCAGGGCCGACTTGAGGTTCATATAGAGAATTACCCCGGCAGCGTCGGTGACCGTGACCGCGCCGGAAAATTCTTCCATCCAGTTCGGGATTTTCATCTGCCGCTCCTTTAATCTTACCGGTTGCCCCGCGGGTCAACCTGGTATAGATTTATATAAGAAATGGAAACTTTATGGTAGAGTCATTTAGCCTCTTAAATTTTTCCCGGGGAAAGCCGACGGGTGACATAAGATGATAAACTTAAAAGCCTTGAGGTCAAAAAGAAAAAAGCCGGGAAAAGATCAGGAAAGCCGGCGTCCTGGACCGGAATCAAAACCGTCGCTTTTTCGAATCCCGGCAACGTTCCGGGTATTGACGATCGTTTTTTTGATTCTTGCTCCGGGAGCGCTGTCGGCCGCCTCGCTTTCAGAAAAAGCGGCCGCCAGTTTAAGAACCGTCAATTATTCCAGCTGTTTGTTTTTCCCGCCGTCTGGCCCCGTGCCACAGAAAAAACTCGCGACCTCCCCGCTCCATCTGAGAATCCAGGAATTTCTGGTAAAAAAGGTCGGGCTTGAATCGACTGAAAAGCTCGAACAGGAATTAAAATCCCTGGTGAAGACAGAAGTTTTTGACCTTTACCTGTTGTATTACTGGCTGCAGGGACAGCCGCTTGAAGGTCTCTGCCTCTGCCGTCTGCAGATGAGGCTCACTCCTTCCGACCCGATTCTCCTGAACAATGCGGCTGCGTTTCTTTACGCCGCCGGAGAGCCGACTCTGGCTCAGGAAGCCCTGGCCGAAGCCCGCTCAATTCTTCCTGACAATCCGGTCGTTCTGAGCAATGCCGGCGTGGTCAATTATCTTCTCGGCCAACCGGGTGAAGCCAGAAAATATTTCCTCAAAGCGGTCAGCCTGGATAATTATCAGCCCGAGGCCAACCGAGCGCTCCATCTGTTGAAGCTCCGGGAAAATCCGGCCGAGCGCTTCACCTCCTTCCTAAAAAATTCTCTTTCGGGCGCCTACCGGGAATCTCTGGCTAAGGTTATGGACAACCCGCCGATTCCTCTTTCCTTTCAGCAGGAAATCTATTCCGCCCGGCCGGAAATGCCGGAAGACTTTGAATCCTATTACCGTCAGATTCCTTATTACCAGAGCGCTTTTCTCCGGATGGAAGGGAAAGAAGTTGAGCTCCGCGAGAATTTCGAAAAGCTTCTGGCGGCCGGCCTGAGCTTTCCGGAAACAGAGTTCTCGGTAGCCGGGGGACTGGCGCTCAGCTCAGCCCGGGCTTATATGTATCTCACAGAACTTGAAGGCAAGCTCGATTATCTGGAAAGAGAGATAGAAAGGCCCGCCGATATGAAGCTTTCGGACATGGTCGCCCGGGCAAACAGCCAGCTTGAATCGCTCTTGAAGGATTATCAGAAAAAAGAGAAAGTCTGCCTGGGGCTGCCGCGAGAAGAACGCATCGAGTGCGTCAAAAAGGCCCAGGAAGAATATTGCCTCCGCTACCGCCAGCAGGCTGAGTATTTTTACCAATCCTGCCGGAAGGTGGTGCTGAATTACCTTCAGCAGGCCGACCCGTACTTAAAAGATTTTGCCGGCCGCTTTTACTTCTGGCTGAGGTATCTTCCGGAAGAGCCGCGAACGAGGAAAAAGCTCGAGGCCGAACTCCGACTCTGGCGGCTTTATGAAAGGTTGTGGGAAAAAAGCTTCCTGATGCTGACGAAACTCCCGCAGCCGGCTTTTAAGGCCTGTCTCCCGCCGCTGCCGCTTGAACCGGAGAGGAGCGCCGAGCCGATACTCTCGCTGTACGACCCTTCTTCAGCCATAAGCATAGATTACGAGGATCCTAAGCTGACTTTCCGCTTCCGGCCGGACCGGGTCATCTTGGCCGCTTCTCCCCCGCTGCCCGAACTGAGGCCGGCCGGGAGACCGTTTATGTCAACCGTCCAGCTGTATCCGCCCGAAACCTCCGGCAGCCGGCCGCTTTATCTGGTTTTAGAAGCCGACGGCAAGCTCAGCGACCTCGGGGAACTCGGGCCCTGGGCCTATGCCGGACTCAGCACCGCCACTTCCTGGCGGATCCTCCTTAACCTCAGCCTGCCTGAAAAGCAATAGATCGGAAGAGCTGATTTAACAATTGCCCGGACCGGCGGCGACGGCGCGGATCGCAAAATCACCGACGGCGTTTTTGAAAACCTGAAAATAATCTACCCGGAAGCCAGTCCGGGTAAGTTAAGTATTCTGAATTAACCGGACAAAAAGATGGGCCTCGGCCCGGCTTAGCAGGCGCAGCAGCCGAATCAGAAAATAGCTCTTAATCACGGCCGCATAAAATCTATAAAAAACCCACTTGCTTTTCTCATCTGGCCTGAAAACAGGCAGACCTGCTTCAAATAAATATGGACAGGGGCTGCCTTTTGTTGATAACATAGGGAAAATTTTTCAGGAGAGGCGCGCAGGAAAGATGGACACAAAAGAGAAAGCCAAGTTCCCTAAAACTTTCTGGACGGCCAACACCGTCGAGCTTTTTGAAAGGGCGGCTTATTACTCGATGGCTTCTTTCATGGTCATCTATCTGAAGGAAGTTCTGGGCATGTCGCCGACCTTTGCCACCTTCCTCAACGGCTCACTTCTCTGGGGTCTGATTTACTTCATGCCGATTCTGTCCGGAACGCTGGCCGATAAGTACGGCTATAAACGTTCGCTGACTGTCTCTTTCTTCATGTTATTTTTCGGCTACCTGATCATGGGAAACGTCCAGAAGTTCTGGCCTGCGGTAGCCGGGCCTTCGGCCACCGGTCTTGATTACACCATCCCGGTCGTTCTGGCCATCGTGCTGATCGGCCTGGGCGGTTCGATCGTTAAACCCTGTATTGCCGGCACGGTTCAAAAGACTTCTGGCCGGTTTGCCACCTTAGCCTTCGGCATTTTTTACATGGTCATCAACATAGGTTCGATTACCGGGCGCGGTGTGTCCTATTTCATCCGGACCAATCTGGGCATTCCGGCCATCTTCACCTACGCCTCAAGCGTTTTTATATTCATAGGTCTGCTGGTGGTCCTTTTTGTATACAAAGAACCGGAATTTGTTAGCGATGGTCTGAAGGACGGCCAGCAGGTAAAAAAGAAATCTCTCAAGGACGCCATCCTGGGTATATTTGTTGTCCTGAGCAACCTGAAGTTTGTCTTCTTCTTAGTGGTTATCGCTCTCTTCTGGTTTCTTTATGTTCAGCTTTACAACCTGATGCCGCTATTTCTCCGCCACATAGACCCGAACGCTCCGGTTGAACTTTACACCTTAGCCAATCCGCTGATGATTGTCTGCTTCCAGCTTTTGATCACCAGGCTGGTCAAAAGATGGACTCCGGTTAAATCGATACTCCTGGGCGTGGGCGTGACCACGACCGGCATGCTGCTGAACATCCTGCCGGTGCTTCTTTTCTCCGATATCAGCCACCGGGTTTCTCTGGCCGGGCTGGCCATTCCGGTAGCCGGAATTTTTCTGCTGGTCAGCATTGCCTCGATGGCCGCGGGAGAAATGATGGCTTCCCCGCGGATTTACGAATACATCGGCCGAATCGCTCCCCGGGGAGAAGAAGGGCTTTATCTCGGTTACGCCAACCTGCCGGTGGCTATCGGTAGCATCCTCGGCGGTCCCATCGGCGGGGCACTCTACCAGAAGCACATCGCCAGCCCGCTCCAGGCCGGACAATCCCCCAATTACATAATCATCTGGACCACGATTGCTTTCCTGGGTGTTTGTTCGATGGCCGGGCTGGCCATATACGACCGGCTGCTGGCCCGGGAAAAGCCAAAAGATGCCTGACGGACTGGCTTCACCCGGGTCACCTGTTGAAGCTTCATTAAAGTTTAATTATTTGGTTGATAATATTTTTTGTCCTGTCGAAATTTAAGGCAATTTTCAAGCTTGATTCCGCTTGTAAATTAAAGGAAATAAACTTCTTTTCCGATTTCCGGGGGGGTAACGGAAACAGAGCTGAACGACGGAGGCTGGGTGGTGAGGTATGTATCCAAACATCCGGAGCCTCCGAGGCTCCAAGCCGGGGATCTTTGAGCAAGCGACGAAGGACGGGGGCGCGACGTGACAGGACCCTTCCGGCACAAGAGCCGAAATAGGATCGGCAAAAACGTACTGGTTTTAATGCGGACGGCCGCGCCTGCCTTTTTTCTTCCTGGCTCGATATGACACTGAGACCGATACGTACGGCTTTAGGGAAAGGGTGGCATGGCGTGTCTCCGAACCGCCCGCAGCGGAAGGGGTTCCCCACGGGGGATGGGTGGAGCGAGGACGGGAGGAGGCGCGCCGCAACAGGGCCCTCCCCCGCAGCCAGGCCTAAAAGTGCGGGCAGCCTCCCCGCGTGCTAATTGCCGAACCGCGGATTGACCACCCCGGCGTAGATCGAACCAAAGGTGTAGTTGACTCCCAGGGAAATTCCGTAACTATAAGCAGTCGCCAGAGCTTTCCTCTGCAGCAGGATGTCCTCCAGACTCAGGTCGCCCTTGGCCAGGTAAACCTGGTCCTTGATCTTGGCAAAACGGCCTGATATCCCGACCGAGAATCCCCGGTACAGCCTCAGGTTGAGGCTGGTGTTGAAAGTCAGGTGGTTTTTGCCGAAGTCGTGAAAATAATGGAAGCCTTCCAGAGAGGCATAGACGTTGCCCCACGGCTCCTTGATTTCCAGGGTCACCGACAGAGTCTCGCCCAGCAGGGCCTCCCGCATCTTGTCGAAGATGGTTTCCTCGCGGTAATAATTGAGGTTAAAACCCACCCGGTACAGAAAACGCAACTGGCGTCGGGTCGATTCAGAATAGGGAAAATAATTGTATTCGATGGCCGGGGCCGGGTTGATATTGAGGTTGATATTATTATAAGTCGAGGAAGACACCCCGAACCAGCCGCCCACCGACCAGTGCTGGTTCAGGGCATAGACCAAGAGCGTCGACAGGCTGAAACTGTTCTGATGGGAAGTGATGATGGTGGCAACGTCGTCCTCGGTCACCTTGAACCGGCTGCTGTTGAAATGCCCTGACAGACCCGAGCGAAATTTAAGCTTCTCGGTCACCCGGCCGGCGCTCAGGTTGCTGTGCAGAGAGAAAAAGTTTTTGGTTTCTTCGCCCGACAGGCTGCCGGACATCCCCAGGTTAAATACCCAGAAATTCCAGGGGTCCTCTACTTCGGCCGGCGGCCGGCGCTTTTCAAAGTCTATTCTCAGGTAATCGCCCAGGTCGGTCTTGGCCAAATAGGGCACCAGACCCACCTTTAACACCCGGACCAGGCCCTTTCGTTCAATATCAGCCGAATCCGTCCTGGAAGAAACGTATTTCAGGGTGTGGTGAAGGTCATAAAAATTGTTGCGGCCGATGAAATTTAAGGTGTATTCCCGGCCGCCGCCGGCCGTGCCCTGGATGGTGATCAGGATGTGGACATCGGCTTCGGTTCTCTCGCGGACGAAACTGACAAAGCTCAATTCCGACCGGATATAGTTCATATCACATTGATGGCAGTCGATAAACACCCGGGGAGGCTCCTGGACCACCCGGGGGATCCTGTCCTGGGCCGGGACCGCAAGAGACAACAACAGGAGCGAGCTGACCAGCATGAGATAAAGCTTGCAAGATTTCATCCCGGTTCTCCTTCAGTCCGGCCAGCAGCCCCGTTCTCAGTCTATCCGGCTACCCGTCCGGAAAAATTCTTACCGGAGGCAAAAGGTCCTATCTTTTCCTTCTGGCGGCCTGTTCTTCTAATTGACGGGTGAGGTCGGGGTTGGACAGCCCATAGGTCGGCTCTGTCCCGGAGCCGGCGGTCGTGACCCGGCCGCCAGTCAGGAACCATTCTTTAACCTCGCGATTAAAGAGCTCTATGAGCAGCTTCAGACCAAAAATTGTGCCCGGCGGAAAAAGACATACCAGAAAAACCGCCATGAACAGAGAAGCCGGCCAGGCCCAGCGCCGTGCGGACTTTATTCCGGAGGCGGTTTTCAGCCCGGCCAGGCCGAATAATAACGAGCCCATGACCAGCCACAGTCCGGATTTTTCCAGGACATCGGCTCCGGCCAGTTGTCTCAGTTCGCCCCCAGAACCCAGACTGAGGCGGGCCAGAATCAAAAGACCGAGGCTGACCAGAAAAGTGACCAGGCCGAGAACGGCAAAAACCTTGATTATCTTTCTTATCAGACTGACTCTTTCGGGCATCAGGACCTGCTAAGCTTCTATTTTACTTGACTTCCGGCTGGATTCAAGACCAAAAATCAAGTAAAATCGGTCCGGCCGGGTGAAGCGGCTCCAGGCCCGGAGGCAGAAAAAGCCGTTTTCAATTTTGCGGGGTCGGGGTCGACAATATGAGTAAAGAATGATCCGGAAAAGTCGAAGGCGAGGTAACCGATGAAAAGATTCATCATGACAATTGTGCTGGTAATCGTCCTGAGCACGGCGCTTTCGGCCGATGTCTATATTAAGACTGTCACTAAGGTGGACCCTATCAACGCTATGGGGCAGAACATTTCAGCCCGGGAAAGCGTTTCCGAACAGTGGATAAGCGACGATTTCTACCTGGTCGAGACGGGAGAGGGTTTTTCTTATCTTTTTGATTCCAGGCAGAGTCTCGTCTACCTGATTGCCCACCGGACAAAATCCTACCTTGAAATCAAACCGCCCGTTGACTATGCCGGCCTGCTGCCGGCCGAACTGGCGACCATGGCCCAGGCCCTGGAACAGATGTCCATTTCGGTCCAGCCGACCGGCCAGACCAGAACCATCAACAACATCAGGTGCCAGGGCTACCGGCTGGAAATGGCCATGATGATGTACCCGGTGGAAATCAACATCTGGGCCTCGGAGGAGCTGCCGGTCAACCTGAAAAATTTCCTGGAAAAAGTCTGGCCGGAATTTATCAAGCTGGAACTCCGAGCCTCGGGACAGGCTGCGTCCGAAATCAGCAAGGTCCGGGGGTTATGGATCTCCCAGGAGAGCAGAGTGCAGATGATGGGGATGGAGGTCAGGTCTATTTCCGAAGTGGTAGAAATCAGCAAAAAGACCCCGCCCAAAAACATATATGCGCTGCCCCAGGGCTACCGCAAAAAGGACCGTCTGGAAATGGAAGATATTCAGGGATTCTGAGGCCGGCCGCCGGCTGCCTTGATTTTTGCCCGGGGCGGCATTATTCTTACCCTATGAAGACAGAGAATGAAATAAGGGTCCGCTTCGCTCCCAGTCCCACCGGTTACATCCACGTCGGCAATGCCCGCACCGCTCTGTTCAACTGGCTGTTTGCCAGACAGAAGGGCGGAGTTTTTGTCCTCCGGGTGGAAGACACCGACATCGAACGCTCCCGGGAAGAGTACGAACGCAACCTGATCCAGGACCTGCGCTGGCTGGGACTCGACTGGGACGAGGGCCCCGACGTGGGCGGAGAGTTCGGCCCCTACCGGCAATCAGAAAGGCTTGACCTCTACCACAGGTATGCCGCCAGGCTCCTGGAAGAAGGAAAGGCCTACTACTGTTTCTGCACGCCTGAAGAGCTGGAAAACCAGAGGCAGGCCGCCCTGGCCGAAGGCCGGATGCCGGTTTACAGCGGCCGGTGCCGGAACATAAGTCTGGACGATGCCCGGCGTCGCCTGGCGGCTGGGGAGGAGGCAGCCGTTCGCCTCAAGGTCCCTGAGGAGGGATTAATTCAGTTTGAAGACCTGGTTCGCGGCCCGGTGGAATTCGACCTGAAACTCATCGGCGACCCCATCATTGTCCGCTCAAACGGCATGCCGGCTTATAACTACGCGGTGGTCGTGGATGACGCTCTGATGAACATCACCCATGTCATCCGGGGCGAAGACCATGTGAGCAATACTCCGCGTCAGATACTGCTGTATCAGGCTCTGGGCTGGAAACAGCCGGTCTTCGCCCATCTATCGATGGTCATGGGCAAGGACAACACCAGGCTGAGCAAACGCCACGGGGCGACTTCCGTCGACCAGTTCCGGCGCGACGGCATCCTGGCCGAAGCTCTTTGCAATTATCTCTCTTTCCTGGGCTGGTCGCCGCCCGAAGGCAACGAGGTGCTGCGGCTGGAAGAATTGGTCAAGTTGTTTGACCTAAGCCGGGTCAGCCGGTCGGCAGCCATTTTCGACTACGAGAAACTGCACTGGCTCAACCGGCAGCACATAAAACTTCTGCCTGCTGAAAAAAAACTGGAGCTGGCCCTCCCCTATCTCCGGGAAGCCGGGCTGGCCGGCCCGGAACTCAGCCCGGCCCAGCGGGAGTGGCTGGAAAAAGCGGTGGCCCTTCTGGTGGAAGGGGTCGACAAATTTTCCGAGCTGCCGCAAAAGTTCTCCCTGCTGTTTGATTTTGAACCCGAAAACCTGGACCAGGAAGCCAGAGACATCATTCAGGCTGATTCGGCCAGGAAGGTGCTGCGCGCTTTCATCCAGAAAACAGCCGGGCTCAAAGAATTCAACTATCAACTTTTTGCCGCCCTGACCGGGGAGATAAAAAAAGAAACGGGCATCAAGGGCAAGGAACTTTTCCATCCCCTCCGGGTGGCCCTGACCGCCAGAGCTTCGGGCCTGGAGCTGGACAAGTTCATCCCGCTGGTGGAGGCGGGGGCCAGGCTGGATTTTCCGCGCCGGATTAAGAACTGCCTGGAAAGAATCGCCGAAATTTCATCTATCTTAAGAACATAACAAATGGAACCAAAAGACAGGCTGGGTAGGCTCAATCCGATTATCGAATTCCTTAAATCCTCCCCCGGCCGCCTTAACAAGATTTTTATCCAGAAAGAAAAGGGACATTACCGGATTTCAGAAATAATCCGGCTGGCCAGGGAGAATCACATTCCGCTGGTTTTCGCTCCCAGAGAAAAGCTGGACAACCTCTATCCTCACCACCAGGGAGCGGTAGCCCTGCTGGCCGAAAAAGAATACCTGGATTTAGAAGACCTGCTGGTAACCGATAAACCGGCTTTTCTGGTGATTCTGGACGAGGTGGTTGACCCACAGAACGTCGGGGCTATAATCCGCAGCGCCGAAGGAGCCGGGGCCGACGGGCTCATAATGCAGGAACGTCATTCAGCCGGTCTGACCTCGACCGTGGCCACGGTGGCCGCCGGAGCCCTGTCTCACCTTAAGGTAGCCCGGGTGACCAACCTGGCCCGGGCCATAGAGCGCCTGAAGGAGAAAGGTCTCTGGGTGGTGGGCGCGGCCGGCGAGGCTAAAACCAGGTGGTTTGAGTTTGATTTTACCCGGCCGGTGGCTGTGGTTCTGGGCTCCGAAGGTTACGGCCTGCGGCCGAACATCAAGAACAAGTGTGACGCCCTGCTTTCGCTGCCGATGCTCGGCCGGGTCAACAGCCTGAACGTCAGCGCCGCGGCCGCAGTTTTTTTCTACGAAGTCGTCCGCCAGCGCCTGCTGGCCGAAAAAAAGTAGTCAACCGCTCAGGAATTAAGGACGCTGTCGAGAAAAATCTTTTCGATGTCGGGAACGGGAATATCTTTTAAGGCTGCGGCCACCGCCGGGTCTTCCGCCAGCCGACCGGCCTCCAGTCCGGCAAAAAAGCTGAAAGGCCGGCCGCCCGGGTCCTCTCCCAGAAGCTGGTTCAACCGGTCAACCAGTCCGGGATTATTTTGCGCCGCCTGATGGAGACGCCAGGCTGTCTTTAACTTCTCGATTTCTCCGGACCAGACTATCTTTCCTTTATTGATAAGAATCACTTCGTCGCAGACTTTTTCCACTTCCGGAAGAAGATGCGAAGACAGGAAGATGGTCGTCCCCCGGTCTTTGAGTTCCAGAATGAGATTTCTTATGTCGTACATAATGAGCGGGTCCAGCCCGGTATAGGGCTCATCAAAAACCAGAAATTCCGGCTGACCGATGGTGGCGACGGCGAAGGCCACCTTCTGGACCGTTCCCTTGGAAAGATTTTTGATCCTCCGGTCAAGGTGCTCACTGAGCTGAAGCTTCTCGGCCAGGCTGACGGCCAGGCCGGCCGACTGCTGCCTGTTAAGCCCCTCATTCCTGGCTACCAGATTAAAGGTTTCTCTGACCGTAAGAAACGGATACAGGCTGGCCATTTCCTGAAGATAGCCGATCTTAGGCTTCTGGGGACGGTCCGGTTTGTCTCCGGCCGGCGAATATTCCACCCGGCCGGTCTGCGGTTTCAGGAAGTCCAGAATTATCCTTAAGGTTGTCGTCTTGCCGGCTCCGTTGGGACCGAGAAAACCGGTCAGCTTCCCGGCCTTAACGGCGATATCCACTCCTTTCAGCGCTTCCTTGCCCCGTCTTCCAAGAAATCCTTCCGGATAAGTCATCTTCACCCCGGACAGACGAAGCCGGACTTCCCGGTCGTCCGGCGGGACGAAAACCATATTTTTTTTCCGGGCGATGGAATCGAAAACCAGGAAAGCCAATAAAATGATGACCGCCGAGGCTGAAAGCAACAGCACCATCTGCCAGGCGACCGGCCGGACCCAGAGCGGCAGCAGAAGCAGCCAGGCCGCGCCTTTCAGGCTGAACTTATCAAGCCCCCCGGCAGCGATGAACTCCAGCATCTTCAGATATTTTTCAGAATAATAAAGAGCCAGCAATTGAAACACCAGGATGGAGGCAAAGTTCATAATGCCTCTGAGCCAGTTGGCCAGAAAAAAGCCGGCGGCGCTGAGATAGACGGCCTGAACCAGACTGCGGACTGAGATCCTCAGCACCCGGATTGCGGTCGGCCACTCTCTGTTTATGACTGGCCCGACCAGGGCGGCCAGCCCGACTGCCGCCACGGCCAGGAAAACCAGGGTGAAAACGCCGGTCAGCTTTCCCCAGAACAGGCTGGAAATCTTAAAACGGCTCAGGAACGGGTCAATCTGCCTGAACTCAAACTCATCACGCCCCAGACCGCCGCTGAGCAGAACGGACAGCACGGAAAAGATCACCAGGCTTGTGACTCCTTCTTCCGGGTTTCCGGCCACAATGATTAAATACAGGCAATACACAAGGTAAGCCGAAATAACAATCACCGATAAAGTATTGGTCCGGAAAATTTTCTTCCAGGTGACTTTAACCATCTCCCAGAGCATTCCTTCCTCCCCCGGTAAAATTGATTTTTGTGATGGACCGGGCGCACTGACCCGCGGCCCGGAGCTCACGTTTCAATCGTTTATTTGCCTGCCGGCAATAAAGACAGGAAAGATCCCGGGTCAGAGCCGCCGCCGGACATGGTTGCCTTGGCTTATTCGGCCGGTTGGCTTGCGGCCGGTGGGGTAACCGGTTCATTTCTGCCTCCCGCGGGCAGCGCCGCTCATCTGGTAAAGAAAAAAAGGGGCTCCTTCGCGGAGCCCCTGCCCCCTTGCGCGCTTTACCTTGCGGTTCCCGAATCGCAATCTTTTTTCCTGACGGCACCGCTCATAAATTATAAATTGCCGGAAGCCGGGTCGGGCCGGGCCCGACTTTCCTTATTCTCTCTGGCGCCTCCGGTTTTCATCCTATAAATAGACGCTGCCCGGAGCAAAAATTTCTCACTTGAAAAACCGGGACCACGGAGCTCGCCCTTTCCCGCCCAGAAAACTGCTTACTTGACAGAACCGGCCCGCTGTCTTTAATATACTCTGGACGCCGGTTTTCTGATAAAATTATCCAGAAGAGAAAGCTGATGAAAGAAAAAGTCGATTTTTATTCTCTGGAACGACCGATTATCGAGCTTAAAGAGCAGATCGAAGCCCTGGAGGCCAGCGAGGATTCCAACCGCCGGGAAAAGATCTCGGCTCTTAAAGCCCGCATAGAAAAAGAATGGGAAAAGATCGCTCCCAGGCTGACCGCGGTCCATATCGTTCAGATCGCCCGCCATCCTAAGAGACCCTATACCCTTGACTACATAAACGCCCTGTTTCAGGACTTCATGGAGTTTCACGGAGACCGGCGGTTTGCCGATGACCCGGCTATAGTGGCCGGCCTGGCTTTTTACAAGGGACAGACCGTGGCCGTCATCGGCCACCAGAAGGGCCGGACGACCAAAGCCCGGATTGAACGAAATTTCGGCCAGCCCAACCCCGAAGGCTACCGCAAGGCTCTGCGAATCATGCAGATGGCCGAGAAATTCGGTTTCCCGGTCATAACCTTTGTCGACACGCCCGGAGCCTATCCGGGAATCGGAGCCGAAGAGCGGGGCCAGGCCGAAGCCATCGCCTACAATCTGAAGGTAATAGCCAGGCTAAAGACCCAGATCATCAACGTCATCATCGGCGAGGGCGGAAGCGGCGGCGGCCTGGGCATCGGCTTCGGGGATGCCCTGCTGATGCTGGAACACGCTTTTTACTCGGTTATCTCTCCCGAAGGTTGCGCCGCCATCCTCTGGAAGGATCAGGGCCCGACGGCCGTCGAACAGGCGGCTGAAAACCTGGGCATCCGGGCCCAGAAGCTTTTTGAGCTCGGCATCATAGATAAAATCATACCCGAGCCCCCCGGCGGAGCCCACATCGACTACGAAACCACCTTCAAGAACGTGGATAAACATCTCAGCCAGACCCTGAAAAAGCTGCAACAGATGGCAATAGATGACCTGCTGGCTGAACGTTACCGGAAAATAAGGCGCCAGGGCGTATTCGAAACCAGGACCTGAAGCCGAAGCCTGACTGAAGCCGAGGAGAAAATATCCCCGACATGAGCACCGACCAGCTAAAGAAAGAAATCAGCGCCATCAAAGGGACGCACGACATCCTGCCCGGAGAAGTGCGCCTGTGGCAGATGGCCGAAGCCCGGGCCAGGGAAATTTTTGAGCTCTACGGATACCGTGAACTCCGGGCTCCGGTCATCGAGCCGACCGAGCTGTTCGAAAAAGGCACCGGAGCTTCCTCCGACATCGTCACCAAGGAAATGTATACCTTTATCGACAAAGGCGGACGCTCGATAACCCTCCGCCCCGAGTACACCCCGTCGGTCGTCAGGGCGATTATCGAACACCGGCTTGACCTGCAGCCCCAGCCGCTTCGCTATTATTACATAGGCCCGATGTTCCGATATGACCGGCCGCAGAAGGGTCGCTACCGGCAGTTCCATCAGATAGACATCGAAGTCTTCGGGGAAAAAGACCCGGCGGTCGATGCTGAAATTGTGGAAATGGCCCATCGCCTCCTGGCCAGGCTGGGAGTGGAAAAAGTCATGACCCTGGTCAACTCGGTGGGCTGCAAGAAGTGCCGCCCGGCCTACGGCCAGGAATTGAGAAAGGCCGCTCTGGCGGTCAAGGACCGGCTCTGCCCTGACTGCCAGCGGAAGGCCGAAGTCAATCCGTTGCGCATCTTTGACTGCAAGAATGAAGCCTGCCGGCAGGCGGCCTCCGGCTTCCCGCTCATCACCGATTTTCTCTGCCCCGAATGCCGGGAACACTTTCAGAAGTTCCGGGAATACCTGGACCTTTACGGCCTGGAATACCGGGTCGAGCCGACGCTGGTTCGCGGCCTTGACTATTACACCAAGACGGCTTTTGAAATCGTGGCCGAACACCTGGGAGCTCAAAGCGCCATCTGCGGCGGCGGCCGTTACGACGATATGGTCAAGGAATTCGGCGGGCCCGACCTGTGCGGGATCGGCTTTGCCATGGGGGTGGAAAGGCTGCTGTCGGTGGCCAGCATTCAAATTCCCGGGGCCAGCTTTGTCTATTTTGCCTACCTGGGCGAGGAAGCCAAGAAAGAATGCCTGCGGCTGGCCAGAGCCCTGCGCTCCGAGGGAATTGAGTGCCTGGCGGAGTTCAAGGACCGCAGGATGAAAGACCACTTCAGCCGGGCCAACAGGCTCGGGGCCGAGTGGGTGCTCGTCGTCGGTGAGGATGAACTCCGGAAGGGAAAATTCCAGCTCAAAGACATGGTTAATTCCAGGCAGTTTGAGGGCACCATCCTGGAGCTGGCGGCCATAATTAAAGGAAAGAAAATTCTGGAAACAACCTGATTGGCGCGGGAAGAAAAAATGGAAAATTCTGGAAAAAGCGGTTTTCTGTGGAAACGGACTGACTACTGTGGAGACCTCCGGGCCGGGGACGCCGGCCGGGAGGTAGTTCTGGCCGGCTGGGTGCAGCGGGTGCGGGACATCGGCAGCCTGGTGTTTGTCGATTTGCGGGACCGCAGCGGACTGGTCCAGCTGGTGGCCGGAACCGACCGCCCCGAAATCCTGGAAAAGGCCAAAAAGCTCCGGGGAGAGGCTGTCCTTCAGGTGCGCGGAACGGTGAAAAAAAGAGGGGCTGAGGCCCTTAACCCCGACCTGGCCACCGGGCAGATTGAGGTGGAGATAGAAGACCTGGAGGTCCTGAACCAGGCCGCCACTCCGCCGTTTGTCATTTCCGACCCGCCGCAGGCTTCTGAAGAACTGCGTTTAAAATACAGGTATCTCGACCTGCGCCGCCCGGCGATGCAGAAGAACATAATCCTCAGACATCAAGCGGCCCTTCTGACAAGAAACTTCCTCAGCCGGAAAGGCTTTCTGGAAATAGAAACTCCCTTCCTGACCAAATCCACGCCGGAAGGAGCCAGGGATTATCTGGTGCCCAGCCGGATTCACCACGGCAAGTTTTACGCCCTTCCCCAATCGCCCCAGCTTTTCAAACAGATTCTGATGATTTCCGGATTTGACCGCTACTTTCAAATAGTAAGATGCTTCCGCGACGAAGACCTGCGAGCCGACCGTCAGCCCGAGTTCACCCAGATTGACATCGAACTGAGCTTCATCGAAAGGGATGAACTTTTTGAGCTGATAGAGGAGCTGATGGCGGAATTTTTCTCGCTGAGCGGGCATAAGGTCGCCCGGCCGTTCCCGAGACTGATTTATGAGGAAGCAATGGCCGGCTATGGTTCAGACAAGCCCGACCTCCGGGATGAAATTGCCATCACCGACCTGACGGAAATCGGCCGCAATTCAGGCTCAGAGCTGCTGGCCGGAATAATCGCCAAGGGCGGAGCGATGAAGGGCCTGCTGGTTAAAGGCGGAGGCGGCTTTTCGCGTTCCCGTCTGGATAAACTGCAGGAAGAAGCCAGAAGCCTCGGGGCCGGCGGGCTTATCTGGGTCAGGAAAACCGAGGGTGGCCTTAAAAGTTCTCTTAAGCTCGAACCGGATAAGCTCCAGGCCGTCTGGCAGGCTCTCGGAGCCGAAGACCCTGACCTGGCCCTGCTGATAGCTTCCGACAGAAAGATTGCGGCTAAAGTTCTCGGCGAATTCCGAAAAAACTTCATCTTAGAAAAAATAAAGGACGGCCGGCTGGATAAAAATAAACTGGCTTTTTGCTGGGTCACCGATTTTCCGCTCTTTGAATGGAGCGAAGAGGAGCAGAAGATCGTCTCGATGCATCATCCCTTTACCTCGCCCAACCCGGCCGACCTGGAGTTTCTCGAAACCGACCCCTTCAGGGTGAAAGCCCTGGCCTATGATATCGTGCTGAACGGCTATGAAGTCGGCGGCGGCTCGGTCAGGATTCATCAGCCGGAGCTCCAGGCCAGAATCTTTAAGATTCTGGGACTGACCCCGGAACAGGCCCGGGAAAAATTCGGCTTCTTCCTGGAAGCCCTGACCTACGGAGCGCCTCCCCACGGCGGGATCGCTCTGGGTTTTGACCGCCTGGTTATGCTGCTCTGCGGGGAGGACTCGATCAGGGAAGTCATCCCCTTCCCCAAAACCACCAGCGCCCTGTGTCTTATGACCGGCTCGCCCTCGTCGGTCGACCCCCGGCAGCTCGAAGAACTGGGCCTGAAAATCACCGGTTCTTAAGGCTGAATTTTCCGCCGGAATCGCCCGGGCGGTTCTGGAACGAATCCTTTCTGCTTTTTCCGTTTCCTGTTCAGCCGGAAAAATTTCTTCCCGCCCGGGCCACCGGAAAATTCGACCTGCTTCCGACTACCTTATTTTCCGAACTTCAGGCCGGCGCTTATGAGCATCGTCCTGCACTTGAAGCTGGTGAAATATTCGAGGCTCCCGGTCCCGCGGCTGAGGTTGGTCAGGCCGTGATAGTACCGGAATTCCAGAAACGGACTGGCCTTTTTCTGCCTTAACTCCAGGCCCGCTCCGGCTACCAGCCCGAAATCAACTTTTTTAGTATCGGTCATAAGGTCGGGCCCGCCGGAGTCAAACGCCTGGCCTCTGTGCCTGGTTATGAAGGCCAGCTCATAACCGGCCAGGAGGTAGGGCGTCCAATTCCCCCGACGGCTGATTTTAGCCAGTCCGGAGTGGCTTAAAGCCCCGAGCCTGAAAGGGAGAGTGTCGATTTTGTTATCGAGATTATAAACATCAAGATTGGTTCCCTTTTCCAGATAGCTCAGGTCAAGTATAAGGGCCAGCGGAATTCGGCTAAAGCCGAGTTCCACCCCGGCTCCGAATCCGAACCCGGTTCGCAAGGCATTCTGATACCGGATCTCAGGTATTGTCGACTGAACCGGAAGCCCCTCATACTTAGCCAGCGTCAATCCGCCCCAGAGCCTGAAGCCGGTTTGAACCGGAGCCCCATAGGCCGCCGCTGCCAGAGCGAACGCCAGAAGAAACGCCATCGCCTTTCGTCTCATATGCACCCTCCTTAAATCATGATATTATGATTGCCGGGATTCATTTCCTCTATTTTTTACGAAAAATAAATCGATCCGGTTTAAGAACTTCGATTCCCTCTCCAACCGGACGTAAGGGGGAAAATCCATTGCCATCCATCGCGCCCCATATTTATATCGGTCGCATTTATTGCCTGCCCCGGGATTAATAATTGAGACGGCCGGCATCATTAATTTGTCCTCCCTGGAATTTTATCGTTGTCAGTAGCCGGGCTCCAGGAAACGCCCCTCCTTAAAACCCGATTTTTATCAGCCGCCTTAATAGCAGCAAAAAACGTGCCGACCCGGCGAATTGTTGTTCAGGGAGCGATAGGATGGCGAGAAATCCGGGATGTTTCGCCTGACGGATAGATGCGGCCGCAGAGGGCAGCCCCGGGGCGAAAAGTTTTCTCGTGGAAAGATTTTTTATCGTGGCGATGTCGGTTTTTCTTATGGTCAGAAATTACGGCAAAATCCGGCCGCTTTCCGGGCTAAGCCCGGAGAGACCGAAACCCAGCCGGGCGTTTCTAAGAACTTTGAGCTCTCAGGCCCCGACCCGATTTTTGTGGCGGCCAAAAAAACAACCCTGTCCGCAAAGGCGGACAGGGCTGTCCTCGAGCGCGGTTAGTAAGAAAGCCCGCCGGCAGAGAACAGAATCCGTCCTTTACATCCAGGGAGAAACCATCGCCGGCCGTCTTTTCATTAAGATAATTCTAAATTCTCTTCCGACCTTTTGACTGGAAAATCCCGAAGAACGATTCCTACTCGGGGTCGTATTAACAGCTCTTCAATAAAAGCTCCTCAATCAAAAGTTCGGACCGAAACCTTTGTACCCTGTTGACATTTCAACCAACACTCTTACAGGTTATAGAACAGGGCGAGTTCTGATCCGTTCAGCATGTCCCGTAACTCTCATTTTTACCAATCATAAAGTCAGAAGAGCTATTCTTAAAAAGGATTTTTTGCGCCGGGGGGCGAAAAAGCAGAACTTTGTCCCGACCTGAATCCGCAGAATTTGTTCCGACTGCCGCCGGATGGAAAAACAGAATTTAAGAATCGCTCAGTTTCTTCTCTTCTGAAATAAAAAGGGGCAGCCCGGAGGCCGCCCCTTGCCGTCTGCTCGACAATAAGAAGTTATCTCAGGCTCACTCCGCCAGCTGTCCGGTCAGCGGGTCGAGCAGCTTGACCCGGTGAACTTTGCCCAGTTTCTCGAGGGGACCGGGCCACTTGTCGGAGCCCTTGTTGCACGGTTCCCAGTCGCCGACGATCATGATAACCATCTTATCCGGCCGGATATACTTCTTAGCCGCCTCCATTACCTTGTCCTTAGTGACCGCCCTGACCTTATCGAGGTAGGTGGCGTAGTAATTCATCGGTTTTCCCTGAAGTTCCAGGTTGGCAAAATTGACCATGGTGTTGATCGGGCTCTGGAAGAAATCGGCAAAGCTTTCTAAGTAATAATTGATGGCCGTTTCCATCTCGGCTTCCGAAACCGGCTCTTTCCTGATCCGGTCAAATTCGTTCAGAATAAGAGAAATGGCATAACCGACGGTTTCCGATTTGGTCTGGACATAGCCGGAAAAAGTTCCCGGGAATCCCCATCTGTAGGTGAACCGGCTGCCGGTGTTGTAGGCCAGCCCTTCATCCGACCGCACCTTGGAGGTAATCCTGGAGGTGAAGCTGCCGCCGCCCAGGATGAAATTCATCACCTGGACCGCAAAATAATCGGGGTTGGTATCCTCAAGGCCCAGATGCCCGACCGACACATAACCCTGGTTGATCTTCTTCTGGACAAAATAGACACCGGGTTCGGGCTCCGGGAAATTCTTGCTGACCGCCGGAAAGGACAGCGACTTGTTGGGCCATCTGGACGCGTATTTATTGATTTTATTCTTGAGCTGTTCCCGGCTGAAATCACCGGCGACCGCCAGGATGATGTTCTTCGGGAAAAAGTATCGGTCGTGAAAGGCTTTCAGGTCGGCCTGGGTCAGGCCTTCCACCGTGGCTTTGGTGGCCTGGTAGGTCAGCGGATGCTCGCCGTAGAGGACTTTCTGAAATTCCCGGTTGAGAACCTGGCTCGGGTTATCGTTGGCCGACCTCATCTGTTCAATGATTCTGCCCCGGGCTAGTTTCAGGCTGTCTTCTCTGAACTCCGGGTTCATCAGAACGTCGAAGAACAGGGCCAGTCCCTCGTCCAGGTCCTTGCTCAGGACCGACATCGACAGGGTGGCTGTCCTCTCGCCGACAGAGAAATTCAGCGTGCCGCCCAGAAAATCAATCCGCCCCTCGATCTCCTCGCCGGTCCTGGTCTTGGTGCCGCCTTTAATCAAACATCCAGACAGTAGCTCATCCAATCCGGCTTTTTCTTTCGGGACATAAAGGCTCCCGGTGTTGATGATGGCGGTAATATTGACGACCGGAAGTTCCCTGACCTCTCTGATATAGGCCCTCAGCCCGTTGGCCAGAACCATCCGGAAACTGGCCGGGTTGGGCGGTTCAAATTTCAGCGGAGGGAATTTGAGGTCCTCCGGTCGGCTGACCTGGGCCGAAACCAGGCCGAAAGAGGACAGCACCAGAAGCAATGCTAAGATCGCTGCCTTAAGTCTTTTCATGGTCATCCCTCCTTATCTTCCCTGACCGCGGGTGTAAACAGCCGTCAGGCAGTTGTCTCTGACAAAATACTTTGCGGCCACTTTTTTGACATCGTCAGAGGTCACTTTCTTCAGCTCTTCCAGGTCGGTCAGCAGAGACCGCCAGCCGCGGTTGAGCTCGGCCCGGCCGATTCTCATGGCCAGAAACATCGGGCTCTCCAGGCCTCTGATAAAGGTGGCCTCGGTCCTGTTCTTGGCTTTCTGCAGTTCTTCCGCGGTCACGCCGTCTTTCTTAATTTTTTCAATTTCTTCCCAGACATGCTTTTCCAGGTCTTCGGGCTTGACTCCCTTCTGCAGCTTGGGAATAACGTTGAAGGTGAAAGCCCCGACATACCACTGCGGCCTGGCCATGGCCATGGCCCTGATGGCCACATCCTTTTCCTGGACCAGGACTCTGGTCAGCCGCCCGGTTTCGCCCGACAGGATGCCCGACAGAATATTCAGGGCCGGCACGTCCGGATGGCCGTCGGGCGGAATGTGGAACCACAGCTGCAGGTTGGGCATGCCCGGTCCCTGACCGTACATCCTCTTTTCCGAGTTCTGGGGCGGGACACTGGTTCTGATCGGCTCCACGTCTTCACCCCTTGGAATGCGGCCAAAATACTTTTCGGCTAACTGGATGATTTCTTCCGGCTTAAAATCGCCCACATAGACGGCCACGGCATTGTTGGGGATGTAATATTTGCGATTGAACTCAATCAGGTCCTTCTTGGTAATTCTTCTCAGGTCATCCATCCAGCCGATAACCTGCCAGTGGTAAGGAGAGCCGATGTAAAAAGCGGCTCTGACCTGCTCGTTAAACAGAAATCCGGGGCTGTTCTCGCTGAGGCGTCTTTCTTCCATGACCACGTCTTTTTCCGAATAGAACTCCCGGAAATAGGCGTTCATCATCCGGTCGGACTCCAGCAGCATCTGCAATTCCACCTTGTTGGCCGGCAGGGTAACATAATAGCCGGTCACCTCGTCCGAGGTGGAGGCGTTCAGGCCGGTGCCGCCGTTTTTCATGTAGGTTTCCCAGAGGTGGTCCTTGATGATGTACTTTTTCTGAGCCTTGACCAGTTCGTCCACCTGCTTCTGCCAGTCGGCAATTTTCTGCTGGTCGCCGTTCGGCTTCCAGTATTTTTCCCGGTAAATCTTTTCCATCAACTCGTCGATCTGGCGGTCGATGGCCGCGTCGGCTTCATAGTCGGTTACCCCCATCACTTTTGTCCCCTTGAACATCATGTGTTCGTGAAGGTGGGCAATGCCGGTTATCCCCGGCCTTTCATTGATGGAGCCGACCTTGTAGTAGATGTGGCAGACCACCCGCGGGACCCCGGGTTTGGGAATCATCAGGATTTTCATCCCGTTGGCCAGGACATGCTCCTTGACCTCCAGCTTGACCTGGGCCGAAGCCTGAACGCCCAGAGCCAGAAGCAGGAAGCAGCCGAGCCAGACTGCAGCCGCTCTTCTCAGGTTCATGCTATAACCTCCTCCTTGAAAGAAAATTATTTTTCATGCCCGATTAGCAGGCTTAAGGTTCATTTAGCCGTTAAAACGCCGGAAGCGCCGTAAAAATATATCCTCGTCCTTTTTGACGACTGAATCCCGTTTCTCTTCCCTCTGGAGAGTGTTGGCCTCCGGGCTTCTGGATTCTATTTCATATTTATTACTTATATTTTTTCTTGTCAAATGAAATCAGGATGAGTATTATTCAACACTTAAAGTATTTTTCCGTTTTTAAGGAGAAGGCTGATGAACCTCTGGGTAAAGAAAAGACCGGAAGACCTGCAGGAAGCTTCCGAGCATACCCAGCTGCGCAAGAGCCTGAAGGCGGTCGACCTGGCTGCCCTGGGAATTGGCTCGGTGGTTGGCACCGGAATCTTTGTGGCCACCGGACAGGGAGCCCATCTGGCCGGGCCGGGCGTGCTGCTGTCCTTTATCATCGCCGCCATAACCGCCGGACTCTGCGCCCTGACTTACTCGGAGCTGGCCAGCATGTTTCCGGTGGCCGGCAGCACCTATTCTTATTCTTATGCGGCCTTCGGTGAAGTCATCGCCTGGATAATCGGCTGGGACCTGATGCTGGAATACCTGGTTTCCGGAAGCGCCGTGGCCTCCGGCTGGTCGACCACTTTTATCGGGCTGCTGGAAAACTTGGGGGTCAAACTGCCGAAAGCCCTCTGTCTGACTCCGCTGGCCGGCGGCATAGTCGACCTGCCGGCCATTCTGATAACGCTTCTGATTACCTGGATCTTATATCTGGGCATAAGAGAAAGTTCAATCACCAATAATATAATTGTTGTCCTGAAGATTGCGGTCATCGTGCTGTTTATCGTCCTGGGCATAAGCCATGTCAACTTCAGCAACCTGACCCCGTTTGCCCCCTTCGGCTGGAAAGGAATCATGGCCGGAGCGGCAATTATTTTCTTTGCCTACATCGGCTTTGACGCGGTTTCCACCGCGGCCGAAGAAACCATCAACCCCAAGAAGGATGTTCCCCTGGGCTTGATGCTGTGTCTGGCGGTGGTCATCGTCCTGTATGTCGGGGTGGCTTTTGTCCTGACCGGGCTGGTGCCGTTTAAGGAAATAGATGTGGGCAATGCCCTGCCGGCCGCCCTGGCCAGAATCGGAATTCGCTGGGGCGGAGCCCTGGTGGCCACCGGCGGCATCATCGGCATGATTTCCACCCTGCTGATTACCGTTTACGGTCAGGTTCGAATTTTTATGGTCATGGCCAGGGACGGTCTTCTGCCCCAGGTTTTTTCCCGGGTTCATCCCAAACACCGGACGCCGGCCGTCTGCACCTGGATAACAGGTGCCCTGACAGCCATCATTGCCGGCTTCTTTCCCCTGGGGGTGATAATAGAGCTCTGCAACATCGGAACCCTTTTTGCTTTCATCCTGGTTTCGGTCGGGGTAATAGTGCTGCGCCACACCCAGCCCCAGGTGGAGAGGAAGTTCCGGACACCGCTGGTTCCTTTCACTCCCCTTATCACCATCGGTTTCTGCCTTTACCTCATGGCCAGCCTGCCGCCTCTAACCTGGTTCAGGTTTTCCGCCTGGCTGGCGGCCGGATTGCTAATTTATTTTGCCTACGGGATGAGGCATTCCAAACTCCAGAACCGCCACTTAAATGCCAGGTAATCCCGGCCGGAGCTGGGGGACCCCTGAGTCAAAATAGAGCGAAATTTCTGAGACTGTAGACTTCGTCCTCCGAGCGGGGGGATATTCTTATAACTGCCCGGAGCCCGGACTTCGCCGCCCGGAGCTCAGGAACCGGGCATGAAATTCTGGTGCCGGGCAACTGCCGGAAAAGCAAAAAATCTTCGGGACAGACCGCCGGCTGAGCGGGCGAATTTTTTGAAGCCCTTCGATCGCCCGGCCCTTCAGGTTGAAGAGTTCAAATTCGGGACAATGTCAGGTCTGAGTCAGGGCGGTGCGCATTCCGAGACCAGAAGGCCGGCCGGATTTCAATTTCCGGCCAGGAGTTGATCGGCCTGATTTAAGATTGAAAAATTGACTCTGGCCAAGCCGCCCGAAGGGCGGCCGGGCCGCCGGAACTTTATCATCCCCGGCGCCTCCTTTACTCTGCTATCATATTCATTATTAATAAGATAGCGCGTCTGGTGTCTCCTGTCTGCCTTCTCCGGGAGAAATCCCGGCCATAAGCTTGACAACCGATTAAACCGGCATAACATTTATATTACCGATCGGGGAATAAGGGTAACTGAGTTTTAAAATAATAAACGCTCAACCGGCCCCTCTTTCTGGTTGAGAGAAGGAGGACCCATGGCCACCGAAATAGAGCGTATAAACCGAAGGCGAGAAGCCCGGGCCGCCAAATTAAGAATCATTGCCAGATTTATTCCGGTCCTTAAAACCATCAAGCCGGCGGCTTATTTTCTGGCCGCTTCCTGGGAAAAGCAGCTCAGAAAAAATACCGCTCTGGCCATGGCCAGAGGAAACAAGCCCCCGGGTGCCATCCGCGACCGTGCCGAGATGGGGATTGCTATTCTCAGAACGATAACCCGGGCGATAATCGAAGATCGCCTCTCGCCACCGACGGTTCAAAAATTGCTTAAGGTTCTGATCGGCGACGCCATTGTCCGGGAGGGCGAAATCCCCATTCGGGAAGCTTTCCGCACACAGTATGGAATGAGGCCGCCGGGCTTCATGCTGATCAGTCCGACCAAAAAATGCAATCTGTATTGCCTCGGATGTTACGCCGATTCCGACCGAACCGAAATCAAACTTTCCTGGCCGGTGCTCGACCGCCTGGTCACTGAAGCCAAAAAGCTCTGGGGGGCCAGATTCCTGGTCTTCAGCGGTGGAGAGCCGCTTCTTTATGAAGACCAGGGTCAGACCATAATGGACCTGGTGGAAAAGCACGACGACCTCTTCTTTCTGATGTACACCAACGGAACTCTGATCGACGAAAAGATGGCCCGGCGGATGGCTCAGGCTGGAAACATCATGCCGGCCATCTCGGTAGAAGGGCTGCGCCAGGCCACCGATAAAAGAAGGGGGCGGGGGGTGTTCGACCGCATCCTGCAGGCCTTTGAACATCTGAGGCGAGAAAAGGTCTTCTACGGAATTTCGGTGACCGCCACCAGAGATAACGCCGAAGAAATTTTTTCCGACCGGGTGATAGATTTCTTTTTCCGGGAACAGGGAGTGCACTTCGCCTGGGTTTTTCAGTATATGCCGATCGGCCGGGCCTTCACCCTGGACCTTTTGCCCTCGCCCGAGCAGAGATTGCGCCTTTACCGTCGGGCCTGGGAGCTGGTCTATGACCGACACATCTTTCTGATTGATTTCTGGAACAGCGGCACAGCCACCCACGGCTGCATCTCGGCCGGACGGTCGGGCGGCTACCTGGTGGTCAACTGGGACGGCACGGTTACCCCCTGCGTTTTCGTCCCCTATTCCCCGGTCAACATTTATGAAATTTACAGCCGGGGCAAAAACCTGAACGACATCTGGGCCGATCCTTTCTTCGGAGATATCAGGCAATGGCAGCGGGAGTACGGTTACGGCAAGAATATGGCCGTCGACGGGCCGGCGAAAAACTGGATCAGGCCCTGTCCGATGCGGGACCATTTTGAAGATCTTTATAAACTTCTGACCATCCACCGGCCGAGGCCGATCGACGATAATGCGGCCGAAGCCCTGGCCGACCCGGAATATTACCGGGGGCTGGTGGAATATGACCGCCGGGTGGCGGCGCTGCTTGACCCGGTCTGGGAGGAAAATTACCTGAAAAGTCAGACCGGCGGCAGCCAGAAACCCGGATAAAATAAATTGCGGGTTGGGGCCTGACTATTCCGCCCGAGCCCGGCCCTCAAGAACTCCGGGTCGGTCGGACAACGGCAATTTCACTCCCGATTATCCCGGGCTGAATTACAGATATTCCGGCCCTTCTTTTTTCAGCTTTTCCACCAGTTCCCGAACTTTCTGGTCCTGGTCCTTGCGGCAGACCAGGATAGCGTCGCCGGCGTTCACCACGATCAGGTTCTCCACCCCGATCAGAGCGGTCAGCTTGCCCGGGTTGAACACCAGGCAATTTCTGGCTTCCAGGGACATTAGCCGGCCGCGGGCCACGTTGCAGTCTTCATCCTCGGGCAGATAATCATACAGGGCGCTCCAGGAGCCGAGGTCGGACCAGCCGAAATCGCCCGGGCTCATCAGCGAGCCGTAGATTTTCTCGATCAGGGCATAATCGATGGACAGGGCCGGCAGCTCCTTAAAAATTCGCCTGATTTCCTGGCGGTCGTTCTTTCGCAGCGCCGGCAGCAGTTTTATCCAGGTGGAGAACAGCTCCGGGGCGTAATCTCTGAGGTTGTCGGCAAAAGTATCGGCCCGCCAGAGAAAGATGCCGCTGTTCCAGTAATACTCTCCCGACTGCATGAATTCCAGGGCGGTCGGCAGGTCGGGTTTTTCCCGGAAACCGCGGACCTGATAGAATTTCTCCCCGTTTATTTCCTGGCGCTGGCTTCGGGCCACGTGTATGTAACCGTAACCGGTGGCCGGAGAAACCGGGGGTATGCCGAACATAACAATTTTCTTAAAACGGTAAGCCGCCTCGGCGGCCAGAATCAATTTTTTCCTGAATTCATCGACATCCTTGATGAAATGGTCGGCCGGCAGGGCGATAACCACCGCCGCCGGATTTTTAAGATACATAGTGGCTGTGGTCAGAATCAGCGAGGGCGCGGTGTTACGGGCTTCAGGTTCTACCAGGAAATTTTTGGCCGGCAGGCGCGGCAGCAGCCGCTTCAGGATTCTGGTCTGGTCAGCCACGGCAATGGTGTGAATTCTCGATGGCGGCACCAGCCCTTTGAGGCGGTTGGCCGTTTCCTCGATCAGCGATTTCTCGCTTATGATTTTCAGATACTGCTTGGGATTCTGTTGCCGGCTGAGCGGCCAGAACCTGGTGCCGCTGCCGCCGGCCAGAATGACCACTCTCAGGTCGAGTTTCTTCCGGCTGTTTTTTCTGGTTGAATTTTTTCTGGCCACGGTTACTTCTCTCCCTTTCATCCTATTTTTAGACTCAAGCTCTTCTATTGGGCATTGAGTTTTTTTATAGCCCCTTCCAGAAGGCCGCTTATTTCCGAGCGAATCTTCTCCAGGTCTTCGGGACTGCCGGCCTCAAAGCGCAGCACCACCACTGGCTGGGTGTTGGAAGCCCGCAGCAACCCCCAGCCCCGGTCAAACACCGCTCGCACCCCGTCAATATCAATAATCTGTCTGACCTCCGGGCGCCGGCTCAGGGCTTCCTTGACCAGGTCGACGATCCGGAATTTGACCTCATCGGAGGCATAGATTCTAATTTCCGGAGTATTAAAGGTCCGGGGCAGGTCAGCCAGGTAAGCCGAAAGCTTCCGGTCGGAACGCGAGACTATTTCCAGCAGCCGGGCCGAAGCATAGACCGCATCATCGAAACCGAACCAGCGGTCGGAAAAGAAGATATGGCCGCTCATTTCGCCGGCCAGCAGCGCCTTTTCCTCCCGGATTTTTTTCTTGATCAGAGAATGCCCGGTTTTCCACATTATCGGCCGGCCGCCCAGCCGTTTGATTTCATCGTACAGAACCTGCGAAGCTTTGACCTCGGAAATGATGGCCGCTCCGGGATGGCTGGCCAGAAGGTCCCGGGCAAAGATAATCATCAACTGATCTCCCCAGATGATGCGGCCGCTGTCATCCACGGCCCCGATCCGGTCGGCGTCGCCGTCGTAGGCGATGCCCAGTTCGGCCCCGGTGTTTTTCACCGTGGCGATCAGGTCCTTGAGGGCTTCAGGCAGGGTGGGGTCGGGGTGATGATTGGGGAAACGTCCGTCCATGTCGGTATAAAGCTCAACCACCTCGGCTCCCAGCCGCCGCAGCAGGGGTGCCGCCACCGGCCCGGCGGTTCCGTTGCCCGGGTCGATGACCACTTTGACCGGCCGGTCCAGTTTGACCAGAGAAGCCACGTAATCTATATAATCAGGAATGGGATTGTACTCGCTGCGGCTTCCGCCGGCCGAGGGAGCGGGGAGATCGCCGGCTTCTATGATCCGGTAAAGGTCCATAATTTCCTCTCCGTATAACGTCTCCTTTCCGACCATGACTTTGAAACCGTTGAACTCGGGCGGGTTGTGAGAACCGGTGATCATCACCGCCGCTTCCTTCTTTTTGTAAAAAACAGAAAAATAGACCAGCGGGGTGGGCACCACACCCAGGTCCACCACCCGGCAGCCTGAAGCCACCAGGCCCTCGGTCAGGCCGGTGGCCAGTTCCGGGGAGCTGAGACGGCAGTCGCGGCCGACGGCTACTTCCTTTTTCCCGGCCTTCTGCACCTTTCTGGCTACCGCCCGGCCGATGACCACGGCCAGGTCACGGGTCAGGTCCTGGCCGACCACTCCCCTGATATCGTATTCACGGAAGATCTCTTTCCTGATTTTCATCCATTCCTCCGTCCCGACAGAAATAGCTTAATATATCTTCAGCCGATTTGTGAACTTCTTTTTATTTCTTTGGCTCTGGCGGCCAGCGATTTCCACCGGCCCTGCGCTCTTAAGATGAACTCAATGACTTCGCGGACGGCTCCGCGCCCGCCCGGCCGGGAACAGCGGTACCTGGCAACCTTTCTGATGGCCGGGTGAGCATCGGCCACTGCGGCCGGAAAACCCACCATGGTCATCACTTCCAGGTCGCCCAGGTCGTCGCCGATAAAAGCAATCTCAGCCAGGTCCAGGTTATGACGCCCGGCGATCTCCAGAAGAACCTGCTTTTTATCCAGTATGCCCTGATGCAATTCCTCCAGGCCCAGCCGGGCGGCTCTTACTTCCAGGGCCCGGGAGGTCTTGCCGGTGATTATGCCGGTTTTGAGCCCGGCCAGGTGAGCCAGGAAAATGCCCAGTCCGTCCTGAACATGATAGGCTTTAACCTCTTCTCCGTCCGGAAGAACATAAAGCCTCCCGTCGGTCAGCGTGCCGTCCACATCCATCAGGACCATGACCACTTTCCTGGCCCGACGGGTCTGAAGCAAGTTTTGAAACCAGGACAGCAATCTTAACATGCTTACATCTCTTTTAATATCAATTATTTACAATAAAACCGAAAAATTATCTCTTTTTCCGATATCTATGGGCTGCCCTGATAAAAGAGCTGAACAGAGGATGCGGTTCCAGCGGACGCGACTTGAATTCCGGGTGGAACTGGCAGCCCAGAAACCAGGGATGCTTTTTCAGCTCTATTATTTCAACCAGACCGTGCTCCGGATTTTTGCCGGAAACCACCAGCCCGGCCGCGGTCAGCACTTTCTCGTATTCCGGATTGAATTCGTAGCGGTGGCGGTGGCGCTCGCTGACGGCTTCGCTCCGATAGATGTTAAAGGCCAGAGTGCCCTTTTTCAGCAGGCAGTTATAAGCCCCCAGTCTCATTGTGCCTCCCAGGTCTGAGTCTTTTCGCAGCAACCTCCACAGGCGGAATATTTTGTGGGGCGACTGCTGGTCAAACTCTTCGCTGTGCGCTCCCTTCAAACCGGCCACGTGGCGGGCAAATTCCACCGTGGCGCATTGCATCCCCAGACAGATGCCGAAAAAGGGCAAACCTTTCTCGCGGGCATACTGAATGGCCCGGATCTTGCCTTCCACCCCGCGCTGACCGAAACCGCCGGGCACCAGCAGGCCGTCCTTGTTCTTAAGAATTCTGGCCGGCTGGCCACGCTCCAGGTCTTCGGCTTCGATCCAGTCGATGTTGACCTTCAACCTGTTGGCCAGGCCGCCGTGGTCCAGCGCCTGGTAAAGGCTGAGATAGGAATCATGCAGGCCGATGTACTTGCCGACCATGGCAATGGTGACCTCGCCCTCGGGATGGTGCCGGCGGCGGACCACTTCCTGCCAGCGGCTGAGGTCCGGCTGCCGCGCTTCCAGAGCCAGTTTCTTCAGTATGATTCGGTCGAGGCCTTCGGCCGCCAAGTTCAGCGGAATGTCGTAAATCGACGGGGCATCCACGGCGGTGATGACCGCTTCCAGAGGCACATTGGTAAACAGCGCGATCTTGCCCTTGATGTCCGCGGGCAGTTCCCGGTCGCTCCGGCAGAGCAGGATGTCGGGTTGAATACCAATGGCCCGGAGTTCCTTAACGCTGTGCTGGGTGGGCTTGGTCTTGAGCTCGCCCGAGGTTCCGACAAACGGCACCAGGGTCAGGTGGATGAACAGGGTGTTTTCGCCGCCCAGCGATAACCTCATCTGCCTGATGGCTTCGAGGAAGGGCTGGCTTTCGATGTCGCCCACCGTGCCGCCGATTTCCACGATGACGATATCATTGTTGCCGGCCACCGAGTAAAAAGCGTTCTTGATCTCGTCGGTCACGTGCGGGATCACCTGGACGGTTTTTCCCAGGTAGTCTCCCCTTCTCTCTTTTCTAATGATGGACTCGTATATTTTGCCGGCCGTCCAGTTATGAAGCTTGCTGGTCCGGGTGGAGGTGAAGCGCTCGTAATGCCCGAGGTCAAGGTCGGTTTCAGCCCCGTCGTCGGTGACGTAAACTTCTCCGTGCTGAAAGGGGCTCATGGTGCCGGGGTCGACATTGAGGTAGGGGTCGAATTTCTGCAGGGTGATTTTGTAACCGTGCGATTCCAGCAGCAGCCCGATTGAGGCGGCCGCAATTCCTTTGCCCAGGCCCGAAATAACTCCGCCGGTCACGAATATAAACTTGCTCATCTCGGTCTTCTTTCTGCGATTATTTGAAATAGATTATAAAACTATTGTCGCCGAGGCTCAACCTCTCGAATGGTTTCACTTAGAATTCGGGCGAAATTGATTCGTTGCCTCACGAGAAAATCTACGCGAAAAGCGGTTTTTTCAGGCTGGCCCTGAGGATAGATATTGATATGAGATTTGCCTGGCGGCAAGGCTACCGGGTTGGTGATGCGAATTAATCGGGCGGCCTTCAAGGAGCGAATCGCCTCATTTAAAATCCAGGCGAAAGTGATTTGTTGTCTGACCAAAGAATCTGCTGCCTGCCCGGTCTTCATCAGGTGGGCTCGCCGGAAATCGGGAAGAAGCATCTTTTTTTATTTTTTCTTGCCCGGAATTATTTTTGCGGCCGCGCCCTTTTCCGGACACAGACCGGCCGCCGGCAAAAATCTTTAACAATAAAAAATGAAGCATCGGGCCCGGGCTGCGGGAAGGAAAGCGAGGGCGGACTGATTAGCATTTTCAGAACCAATATTTCGGCCAGAGGCCGGTGCCCGGTCTGAAAATAAAAAAAGCCCCATCGGGCCCGATCGTCTTTCCCGGCGGGAATGGCCGTGCTTTTCCGGTCGAGGATTGGCCCGAGCTGATGGACCAGGCCAACCAAATGACATATGAACAAACGTTCATATATTAACGGGCGGGAGCGGAATAATATATGAACAACTATTCATATATTGTCGGGCGGGAATGGCGACAATTGCCGGTTGCATTAAAGATGCATGGGAGATGATTGACGACCGGAATTAAACTACACAGCCGGGATTAAATTTCAGGTGTTCTGCTTGACCCCCGGGGTTTCGGCAGAGCCGGCAGCGACTTCCGTCGTCTGGCAGCTGGCTTCTAAGTAAGCGCCCTCTTCTACCACCAGGCGCGGCGTTATCAGGGTGCCAAACACCCGGCCGCGGTTATGCACTTCTATTCTTTCCCGGGCCTGAATGTTTCCCCGTATTTCCCCGTTTATGATCAGCTGACCCACTTTAATATCGGCTTCAACTTTGCCCTTTTCGCCGATTATCAACATGGCATCGGAAAAGATTTTTCCCTGGAAATAGCCCTCTATCCGGAAAGAGCCCTTAAAATTCAGCTCGCCTTTGAGTTCCGTTCCGTGATCAATAAGTCCGGCCAGGCGGGATTCGTCCACGATTTCTCTCACTTTTTCTTTTTCCTTGTCTTTCATTTTTTAGCTCCTTTTATCTTATCATAAACCCGGTTGAGGTCGTCCAGCGAAAAATAAAATATCCTGATGGACCCCTTGTTGCGATTACCGGAAATAGTTACCTTGGTTCCCAGAAACTTTACCAGCTCTTCTTCCACCGCCCGCAGGTCGGGGTCTTCCAGGCTCTTTTGAGCGCGAGGCGGCTTCTCCTTGTACCTCTGCACCAGTTTTTCTGTCTCCCTGACAGACAGCTGCTTCCCCACCACCAGCCGGGCTGCCTGCAGTTGCAATTCAGGCTCTTCCAGGGCCAGAATAGCTCTGGCCTGGCCCATCGACATCTTTCCTTCCAGTATGTAGTTTTTTATTTCTTCCGGAAGCTTCAACAGCCGCAGGTAGTTTGCCACCGAGGCCCGGTCTTTGCCCACTCTGTCGGCAATTTCCTGCTGGGTTAATCCGAGCTCCGAGCTCAACTGCTGAAACGCCCGGGCGATCTCCAGGGGATTCAGGTCTTCGCGGTGAATATTCTCAATAAGCTGAATCTCAAGCTGCTTTTCCCTGGTCAGGTTTCTTATAATCACCGGAATCGAGCGCAGGCCGGCTTTGCGAGCCGCCCGCCATCTCCTCTCACCGACCACGATGCGGTAGTGGTCGTCTTCCGGCACCACCAGAACCGGTTGAATTATTCCAGTTTCTTTGATGGAACGAGATAGCTCCTCGATCGACTGGTCCTCAAATATGGTCCGCGGCTGCTGAGGGTTCGGTTGAACCTTGTCGATTTCCACCTCAGCGTAACGGTCTTCTTTCAGGATGCCAAATTCTTCGGGAATGAAGGCCCCCAGGCCTTTTCCCAGGGCTTTCTTGGTCATTTCTGTATCAACTCCTCTGCCAGATTCATGTAGGCTTCAGCCCCCTTTGATTTCGGGTCGTAGATAACAGCCGGCTTGCCGAAACTGGGAGCTTCTGCCAGCCTGACGCTCCTCGGAATTATGGTGTTGAGGAGCACTCCTCGCAATGAATTCTTTATTTCGTCGGCCACCTGTCTGGCTAAATTGGTTCGCTCATCAAACATGGTTAATAGAATGCCCTCAATATAGAGCTGCGGGTTGAAATAGGTGCGGACCATGTCCAGGGTATGGAACAGGTCGGGAATGCCTTCCATGCAGAAAAATTCAGCCTGCACCGGAATCAAAATTGAATCCGCTGCCGACAGGGCATTAATGGTCAAAAACCCAAGAGAAGGGGGGCAATCTATAAGAATAAAATTAAACAGTTTTCTGACTTCCTGAAGGGCGGTCTTAAGCCTCTTCTCCCGGCCCTCTATTTGATAAAGTTCAGCTTCAGCCCCGCTCAATTCCGGCGAACAGCCACACAGGAAAAGATTATCCAGGGCCGTGCTGGACAGGCACTGCATAACTTCCTGCCCGTTCAGCAAAGCCTGGTAAATGCCTTTTCCTTTCTCCTTGGGCTGACCCAGGCCGACTGTAGCCATGCCCTGAGGGTCGAGGTCCACAATCAGCACCCGCAGGTTCTTCAGGGCCAGGGAAGCCCCGAGGTTGATGGTGGTGGTGGTTTTGCCCACCCCTCCTTTTTGATTGGCTACGGCAATAATCTTATTCATCTGGTTCGCATGTTCCACGTGGAACATTATTCCCGAGGTTCTTTTTCCTGATCACCTCAAGATATAGATAAATATTATAGACAGCCGCCGGCGTAATTCCAGAGATTTTTTTAATCTGGGCGATATTTTCCGGCCGGTTTTTCTCCAGTTTCTCCACCTGTTCTCTCGTTAGACCGGGCACCTCCCGGAAATTCAGGTCCGGGGGAACCTGCAGGCTATCAAGCTTCATTATCCTGGCCACCTCTTTTTCCTGCTTTCTTAAATAGCCCTCATATTTAATTTCGGATTCAATATATCTTATTTCTTCCGGGTTCAATTCGACCGGCGACCCAATTTTTTCGGTCAGCCTTTTCCAGGTGATACCGGGTTTTCTAAGATAATTGACGGCTGAGACGGCTTCTCCTTTCTCATCTTTAATTTTTTCCCGGCCCAGGAAATCCATTACCCTTTTGATTTTCTCCTGTTTCTCCTGAAATTCCCGATAACATTGTTCGCTTACCAGGCCTAATTTAAGACCATAGGGCATTAACCGGAGGTCGGCGTTATCAATCCTTAAATTGAGTCGGTATTCGGCCCGGGAAGTAAAAAGTCGGTATGGCTCGTCCACCCCGAATGCGATCAGGTCGTCAATCAGGACTCCGATATAGGCTTCATGTCTTCCCAGAACAAACGGCTCCCGGCCCCTGAGATTAAGGACAGCGTTTACCCCGGCCATCAGCCCCTGGGCTGCAGCCTCCTCATAGCCCGATGTCCCGTTAATCTGCCCGGCCAGGAAGAGATTCCTGAACCTTTTTGTTTCCAGGGTCGGTTTGAGCTCGGCCGGTGAAACCGCATCGTACTCAATGCCATAGGCCGGTCTCAAAATCCTGGCCTGGTCCAGCCCCGGGATGCTCTGCAGGATTTCCTTCTGAACTTCATAGGGCAGACTCGAAGACAGGCCGTTGACGTAAACTTCGGCCGTGCTCAAGCCTTCCGGCTCCAGGAAAAACTGGTGACGCCCATGATGGGGGAATTTCACCACCTTGTCTTCAATGGATGGACAGTACCTGGGGCCAATTCCCTTAATCTTGCCGCTGAACAGGGGAGACTTATCCAGATTTCTCCCGATGACCTGGTGCGTCTTTTCGTTGGTGTAACCAACATAACAGATAATGAGGTTCTGAAGCGGCCGGCGAGTCCGGAAGGAAAAAGGCACGGGCTCCTCATCTCCCGGTTGCGGCCTGAATTGATCCCAGTCTATGCTGTTTTTATCAAGCCGCATCGGGGTGCCCGTTTTCAGCCTCAAGACCTTAAATCCGCACTCCTTTATCGATTGAGCCAGCTCGACCGAAGGCGGTTCGTTAGCCCGGCCAGCAGGGTAGCTGTTTAATCCGATATGGATAAGTCCGTTGAGAAAGGTCCCCGGGGTGAGAATCACCGCCCCGGCCTTTATTCTTGTGCCGTCCTGGCAGATAACCCCGCAAACCCTGTCACCGTCGAAAACCAGCCCCGTGGCCACGGCCTGCCAGAGCCTGAGATTTTTTGTCTCTTCCAGCCATTTTTTCATAGTCAGGCGGTAGGCGGCCTTGTCGCACTGGGCTCTCGGGCCCTGAACAGCTCCGCCCCGGCTTCTATTCAAGAGGCGGAAATGGATGCCGGTTTCGTCAGCCAGGAGCCCCATCAGACCGCCCAGGGCGTCAATTTCTCTGACCAGGTGCCCCTTGGCCAGCCCGCCGATAGCCGGATTGCAGGACATCTGGGCAATGGTTTCCAGATGAATCGTCAGCAGGCAGGTGGAAGCCCCCATCCGGGCGGCCGCCGCCGCGGCTTCGCAGCCGGCGTGCCCGGCCCCGACGACCACCACCTCGAATTCTTCGGAAAATCGCTCCTTGTTCATTTTCCTATGCAGAAACGGCTAAAAATCTGGTTTAAGACTTCCTGGCTTCTTATTTCTCCTGTCAATTGCCCGATGGCCGGGAGACCTTCCCTTATAGCCTCGGCTACCAGTTCTTCACCGGCTCCTTCCTCCAGAATTCGCAGACCGTTTTCAAGGTTATTTTTCAGGCTTTCAACCAGGACCTTCTGCCGCTGGTGAAGAATTATCTCTTCCTGTTTTTCAAGCTGCGGGGCAAACGTTTCCAGCATCATTTTCTTCAGCCGGTCAAGATTCTTTCCGGTCAGAGCAGAGACTTCAACCCAGCCGGCTTGAGGTGAGAAATCAAGGATCTTTTGCCTGTTAATCGCCGGTTTCAGGTCGGATTTGTTAAAAACCAGCAGCTTTTTCTTATGGCTGAACCGCTGGAGGAGCATAAAATCTTCCTGGCTTTCCTCCCTGGAGGCATCCAGCACCACCAACAGCCCGTCGGCTTTTTCCGCCAGCTGCTGCCCCCGGGCGATTCCCTCCTTTTCGGCCGGATGACTGGCCTGACCGAAGCCGGCCATGTCCACCAGCTTCATCAGAACACCGTCAACCTGGATATTTTCCCTTATAAAATCCCGCGTGGTCCCGGGGTAGGGGGTGACAATGGCTCTTTCCTCCTCCAGGAGGGCATTGAACAGAGTGGATTTGCCGACGTTAGTCTTTCCCAGGATGGCCACGGTCAGACCTTCCAACAAAGCCCGCCCCCGTTCGTAACTCTTGGCCAGATTATCCAGGTTGCCGATTAACTCTCGGAGAACGTCCCGAATCTGAGCGGAGTTTATTTCAGGCTCTTCGTCGGGAAATTCCAGGCTGGTCTCTACCAGGGTCAAAAGCTCAACTATCTTTTCCCGGACGGCGGCAATTTTCTTAGACAGACTTCCTTCCATCTGCTTGAACGAAATTCGGGCCTGGTCCAGGGAACAGGCTCGTATGAGGTCATTGATGGCTTCGGCCTGAATGATATCAATCCGCCCGTTGAGGTAAGCCCGCAAGGTGAATTCGCCGGGATGGGCCAGCCTGGCTCCGGCCCTTATCCCCAGACGGACGGCTTCGTTCAGCAACACCGGGGAACCGTGGAGATGAATTTCGACCACGTCTTCGCGGGTGTAAGAATGCGAGGCCGGGAAATAACAGAAATAACCGGCATCCAGAATTTCTAGCGAGACGTCGTCCACAAGATACCCGAAGCACATCTTCCGGGCCGGAAGCGGATGCTCCGGCTCTTTGACGGAAAAAATTTTCCCGGCAATGGTCAAGGCCTCCGGTCCGCTCAGCCTGACGATGCCGATCCCTCCAGGTCCGGGCGGAGTGGAAACGGCGATGATGGTCTCTTCCACAGTCTGGTTCATATTCTAATTTTAATCACAGAGATGAAGTTAGTAAACCGGAATAAGGGTCCGGGCGGCGTTTATTCCTGCTCGATTTTCCTTTTCTGGCTGTCGTCGGCCACCGGATAGACTCTGACCTTTTTCAGAAAGCCTTCTCCCAGACTTTCGGTAGTCAACCCGGGAATCTGGTTGACGGCAATATGGATGATGCGTCTTTCGTACGGGTTCATGAAATCAAGAATTTCTTCCTGGCCGGTCTCCTTGACTTTCTGAGCCACCTGCTGGGCGTACTCTTTCAATTGTTTCTCTTTCCGCCGCCTGAAGAACTCGCAGTCGACCTGAACCTTCTGGCTGGAAATCTTGTTCAGCACGTGCTGGATGGCCAGCAGCAGCGCTCCGTCATTCTTAAGCAGCAACTTGCGGTCCTCGCCGTCAAAGACCACGTAAATCATCTGGTCCCGTTTTTTGACCTGATAGGTAAGGTCCAGCGGAAAAACCTGCATCAGGTTCCTGAGAAAAACTTCTACCGCTGCCGACTCGTCGTCGTTCTTTAGCCAGGCCCTGATTACTATTTCTTTATTCTTCAGGCCGAAAAGCTTGGTCTTTTCGGTCACGATTTCATAATTGAACCGGTCGCGGGGGACCTTCAGCACATGCTCGGCCAGGCTCAGGACATCCTCCAGGCTTCTGCCCTTAAATTCTTGTTTTTCAACAACTTGACTGCGGTTGGAGTGATTATTTTTTTCTTCTTTTTCCATCGGACTCCCTCTTGCGGGCCATCATCCGGTTCATGATGGCCTGCTGAGCTATTTGCAGAACATTATTGGTCAACCAGTAAAGCACCAGCCCGGCCTGGAAGTTCATGAAGAAGATGGTAAAAATAAAGGGCATCAACAACATCATCTTCTGCTGGGCCGGGTCGGCCGTGGACGGGGTCATCTTCTGGGTGATGAACTGAGTTGCACCCATCAGGATCGGGGTCACATAATAAGGATCCCTGACCGACAGGTCTTTTATCCAGAAAACAAACGGGCTGTGACGGAATTCCACCGCCACCACCAACATCCGGAAGAAACCCCAGAAAACGGGGAGCTGAATCAGCAGAGGCAAGCAGCCGCCCGCCGGATTGATGCCATGCTCCTTGTAAAGCCGCATCAACTCCTCGTTCATCTGACGCCTCTGTTCCATATCCTGCTTGGCCCGTTTGTACTTGGCCCGGAGGGCTTTGATCTTCGGCTGAATCTCGGCCATTTTAGCCATGGATTTGGTCGAGCTGTAAGTGAGCGGGAAGAAAAGAATTTTGATGATCAGGGTCATGACAATTATGGCCAGACCCCAGTTGCCGACCTGGCTATGAAAATACTTGGTGGCCACCAGCAACAATTCGGCAATGCCGCCGAAGAACCCGAAGTTAACGATCTTCTTGGCCTGATGACCGTAAGCTTTAAGCCGGTCATATTCCTTGGGCCCGAGAAAAGCTTCCTGCGGCCGGCTGACAGCCAGATAGAAGTAGGGAATGACCGCCACCTTCCCGTCCGGCTGCTCCTCGGCAACTTCTTTTTTGAAAACTTGGGCCTGGCTGAACGCCGGGTCCAGCAGGAAAATGGCCGCAAAATAATTTTCTTCATAAGCCGCCCAGTCCAGTCCCGAATAGCGGCCGGCTTCATTTTCCGGGCTGATCTTTTTTTCCTGCAGCCTGAGGACTTTCTTATCCCGGTTGGTCAGAAAGGCCGCCCCCCGGCTGGCGCTGAACTTTTGCTTGAGCTCTTCCGGGCTTAGCGAGCCGATGCCCGGCCCCCAGAGTACCAACGGGTCGATTTCCCGGCCGGCCGCCTCCAGACTGATTTTAATCCCGAAATTATAATCGCTGCCGTTGAAGGTTAACTGTTTGCGAATTTTCACGGTATTCCCATCGGAATACTCGAATATCAGGCTGGCCGTCTGCCCCGGGTTGAGCTTCAGGTTTCCGCCGTCGATTTTATAAAGGGCGCCGTTGACCTTATGGCTCAGGTCCGGGTCGTCGAGATTGAGAGCCAGAGGATAAAAGCCGAGCCGGTCGGCCGTTTCCGGAACCAGGTCCAGGGGTTCAGCGTCGGGATTCTTCCGGTCGGGCAATTTTTTAAGATGGTGCTTCAGCTTCCAGCTCTTAAGCACCGCCCCGCGGTTGCTCCAGACGGCTTCATAAAGCGGGGTTTCCACCTTGACGGTTTCCTCTTCCTCGGCGGCTATAGCTTCGGTCAGGGCCGCGGTTTCCGGGGCGCCGGCGGTGGCCGGGGGTCCGGTTACCGGTTTTTCGGATTCAGCGGCGGCCGCCGCCTTTTCTACCGTTTGCGGCTGCGGGGCCACCGGCTGAGCCTGTTTGCCGGGCTTGATAAAAATCAGTTGATACAGAAACAGAATTAAAAACGACAGGAAAATGGCCAGGATCAGTCTTTTTTCCATAATCTCCTCTTACGGTATGGGGTCAACTCCTCCCTGATGGAAAGGATGGCATTTCAACAACCTCTTACCTCCGAGCCAGCTGCCCTTCAGAAAGCCATATTTCTTGATGGCCCCGTAGGTGTATTCCGAACAGGTGGGGTAGAAACGGCAATTATGACCCAGAAGCGGCGAAATCAAAAGTTGATAGACTCTGATCAGCCCGAGGGCTATATATTTCATCCGAAGCTCCGTCTTTCTAAACCAGATTCAAAAGGCCAGTTTCTGCAGAACCGCCATGAAGTCGGCGGCCACTTCTTCCCGGCTCCCCCGGCCGGCCTCTATCTGGGCGATAAATATCAGGTCCAGCGGCCCGGGAAGCGAGTTTTTATTTCTCCGGAAAAGTTCCCGGAACCGCCTCTTCAGCCTGTTCCGAACGGTAGCTTTTCCGATTTTCCGGCTGACAACTACTGCCATCCTGGAATATTCCAGTCCGTTTGGCCGGAACACCAGGTGAAAATACCTGCCTCTCAGCCGGCGGCCCTTCCTGTATATCTCAATAAAATCCTTTTTTTTTCGGATTCTCTCACAAGGTCTCAGGCGCTCATCCATCAAACCGCAAGTCTTTTGCGACCCTTAGCCCTTCTGTTTTTAATAACCTTCTGGCCGCCCTTGGTGCTCATTCGGACCAGAAAGCCGTGTGTTTTTTTTCTTTTCCGGTTATTTGGCTGAAAAGTTCTCTTCATTGTCGGCACTCACTACCAGATTTAAGCTTGTATCTTAAACGAAGACAAGCAGTTCTGTCAAGTGCCGGAAGCCACTCGATTTTTTTCACGGTCCGACCGCGGCCCGGCATCCCATTTCCTGCCCTGAAACTCGCCCTCGCTAAATTCCCAAGGCATTCCCTTTTTCGCGCTTGGTAGCGGAGGTTTATCCGGGTGGCCCGGGTCCTATCGTCCCGAGGCGCAGGCGTCCCCGCGGGGCATCGCTGGTCGCGGACGGCAGGGGAGATGCCGCCATACGGCCCTCTTACTAAAACCATCCATAATGAGGTAAGAAGCGTTAATCCGATATTTAGCCGGAGAGAAACACAAAATCTTTTCCCGATCCCGGGTAGTAACCTAACCGTGATTGAGTGCGGCCGCGGGCGGGCGCGCCGCGACAGGCCCCTCCTGCGAGCATGGACCATCGCGGCCACGCGGAGGCCTTTCCCAAAACAGCCGGTTTGACTATAAAGATAGGATAGCCTATAATTTATGAGGAATGTATTCTCTTAAAATCGGCGACAAAGTCATCTATCCGGCCCAGGGTCTGGGAGTCATAGAAGATATTCAGGAAGAAACCTTCAACGGGCAACGGGTCCGCACCTTCTACATCCGCCTTAAGGTCAACAATACCCTGGTGGTCATCCCCAGCACCTCGGCCGCCGAAATCGGCTTGAGAAGGCCGGTCTCCCAGAAAAACATCAACAAGCTCTTCCAGTTTCTGAGAAAGTGTTCGGTCGACATAAGCGCCGACTGGAAGGACCGCTACAAGGAAAATTTCGACCTGATGAAGTCCGGCCAGCTGGAAGACATCGCGCTGGTCTACAAGATGCTTTTTCTTCTGAGCCAGAACAAGCCCCTGTCTTTCCGGGAGAAAAAAATGCTGGAAAAGTCTCGCGAATTAATAATCAGCGAGCTGGCGGCGGCTTCCGGCCTGAATCCGGACAAGATCAGCGCCAGGCTGGACCAGTGCCTGGCCGGATGCCTCAAGGACCTGAAACTGGGGTCCGCCTCATAAGCGATCTTAAATGCTGACTCAGATTGGCCTTTTCCTTATGTTTCTGGTTTTAAGCGCCTTTTTTTCCTCTTCCGAGACTGCCTTTCTGTCGGTCAGCCCCTACACTCTGGAAAACCTGGAAAAGAAGGGCTCAGGCCGGGCCCTGCTCACCAGAAAAATGCTGGCCCGGGTGAGCGAACTCCTGTCCACCATCCTGATAGGCAATACCCTGGTCAACGTGGCCGCGGCTTCGCTGGCCACCTCCATTTTCGCCAGGCTGTCTCCAGACCCCGGTCGGGCAGTAATCCTGGCCACCCTGACCACCACGGTTTTGATTCTGGTGTTCGGCGAAATCACTCCCAAGACGATGGCCGCTTACCGACCTGTCCAGGCCACATCTCTTTTTATATATCCGGTCAGGCTTCTCTACTATCTTTTCTACCCCTTAACCTGGCTTTTTTCTCTGCTGACCGGAATTTTCCTGCCCCGCGAGGAGCGGCAGCGTTTTCTTTCCACCCGTCATCTGAGCGAGGAAGAAATAAAATTGGTCATCGGCTCCGGCGCCCGAGGGCTGTCCCGTTTCCGGAGGAAAATGCTGGCCGGGGTTCTCGACCTCAGCCGACGCCCGATTAAGGAAATCATGGTTCCCCGCACCCAGGTCCGGGCCATGGAAATAAATTCCACTCTGTCCGAAGTTCTGAAGCTTATCCAGGAAAGCGGTTATTCCCGTTACCCGGTTTTTCGCAACACCATCGACAACATCGAAGGCATCATCCATGCCAAGGACCTCCTGCCGGTTGCTTCCTCCCGGGAGGAGTTCAGCCTGGGCCGGCTGCTGCGGCGGCCGCTGGTCGTCCCGGAGCTGGCCAGCATCGAGCAGGTCCTGCTGCAGATGCAGGAAAAAGCCGTCCACCTGGCCCTGGTGGTGGATGAGTTCGGCAGCTTTGAGGGCATCGTCACCCTGGAAGACATAATGGAAGAAATCGTCGGCGACATTCGCGACGAGCATGACCGCCGGGCCGAGGACTGGTACCAGAAGGTCGGAGAAAACGAATACTTGATTAAAGGAACCGTCCCCATCAAAGAGATAAACGATGTCCTGAACCTGGGCATTCCGGAGAAAAAAGATTACACCACCCTGGCCGGACTGTTTCTCTATCATTACGGCCACCTGCCGGTGGAGAAGGATTCGGTCACCGTCGACAATCTGCAGTTTACGGTGGAAAAAATGAGCCGTCGCCATCTTAACCAGATTCGCGTCAAGCTGCTGCCGGGAAAAACTGAAGAGACGGAAGAATGAAAATCATAGCCGCCAATAAGAACGCCTACCACAACTATGAGATCCTGGAAACCATGGAGGCTGGCCTGGCTCTGACCGGGAGCGAGGTCAAGTCAATAAGGGAGGGCAGGATCAGCCTCAAAGAAAGTTACGCCGATTTTAAGGGCGACGAACTCTTTTTAATCGACTGCAATATCAGTCCCTACCATGGGGCCAATGTTTTCAACCATGAGCCGACCCGCGCCAGGAAACTCCTGCTTCATCGCCGGGAGCTGAAAAGGCTGGCCGGAAAAATTCAGGAGCGGGGCCTGACTCTGGTCCCGACCAGGGTCTATCTCAACGACCGGGGGCTGGTCAAAATAGAACTGGCCCTGGCCCGCGGCAAGAAAACCTTCGAGAAACGGGAAACCATCAAAAAACGGGATGTGGAGCGAGAAATAAGAGCCGAGCTTAAAAAAAGCCTGCGCTGATCCCGGTCGGTTCAGCCGCCGACCAGCTTCCAGGCCAGCCACAGGGCTTCCCGGAAACTATCCAGGCTGGCCAGCCCCTTGCCGGCCAGGTCAAAGGCAGTCCCGTGGTCCGGGGAGGTCCGGATGAAGGGCAATCCCAGCGTCAGGTTGACCCCCCGTTCAAACGACAGGAGCTTGAAGGCGCTCAGCCCCTGGTCATGATAGAGCGAAATTACCATCTTCTCCGGTCTGTCCAGGGCTTTAAGAAAAATGGTGTCGGCCGGGAAGGGACCGGAGAGATTCAAACCCTCAGACCTGGCCTCGGCCACGGCCGGGATGATCTCCTGCTTTTCTTCCTGTCCCAGAGCTCCGTTTTCTCCGGCATGCGGATTCAGTCCGCAGACCAGCAATTCTTCCACTCCCAGGTTCCAGCGGACCAGATCCCGCCCCAGAATCCTGAAGAAAGTCAGCAGGTTCTGCCGACGAACCCGGCTGATGGCTTCCCTGAGCGGCAGATGATGGGTGAACAGGGCCAGCTTCAGTCGGTTCGACCAGAAGGTCATGATGGCTTCGGGAAATATGGTTTCCAGGAATTCGGTGTGTCCCCGGTATTTAATTCCGGCCTGATGCCAGGCCTCCTTGGAAATTGGAGCGGTCACCAGGGCCTGAAGTTCGCCCCTTTCGGCCGCCTCCACCGCGGCCCAGAAAAAATCAAACGAGACCCGGCCGCCGGCGGCGGTAGGGGAGCCGGGTTCAATCTTTTCCTGCGGAGTGCCCGTTTCTCTCAACTCAATGTTTCCGGCCGAAAGAACTTCCGGCAGCAGGTCTGAAGGCAGACCCAGGCGCCGGATCCAGTCTTCGAGTATTTTCTTCTGACCGAAAATGACAAACCTGGCCTCGGGCAGGCGCGGCACTTCCTTGAGAATTCGCAGGATTATTTCCGGACCGATGCCGGCCGGGTCGCCCAGGGTCAGACCAATAACCGGAGCCTTCATCGGGCCTTTCAGAATTTTCCGCCGGCTGCCATTGGCGGCTATTTTTCTTCCTGCTCGAGTTTGAACAGGTATTTAACCTGTCGCTTGTAAATCAACAGATTGGGGGCCCCTTCCCGGTTCAGCTTGAAGCAGTTGCGGTCATACCATTCGATATAGCCCTCCACCCTTTCTCCGTCGGCCAGCACCACGGCCATCGGGGTTTTCTTGTTCATCTGCTTGAGGAAATAATAATTTTCGGCGTGGGTATCGTGCGGGGGAGGCATCTTCCTTTTGGCCGCTTCCTTTTCCTTGGCTTCCTTGGTTATTTTTTCCTTGACTTCGGAAAGGTCGGGCCGGATTAGTTTTCTTTGCATCGGCACCCTCACTTTGAGAGAAGAAAGTCTTTGCTAAGATATTAACATCTGAAAAATAAAATTGCAACTTTTTAATCGGCGATGTGCAGCCGGGTTCCTATGGAAGGCAAGGCCGGTCCGGTCGTTTTTATCCGATAACGGCGCTAAAGTATTCGGGACCGGCTTTTGCCTTCCGGCCGCGGGCTTCCTATTGGGCAGCCGGCCGGCCCTTGACTTTTTCTTCCCTTATTCCATAGAATTGAGAGCGATGAGTTCAGTGTCCGGGCGTTATGTCTTTTGCTTCCTCTGGCTCCTTTTCTTCGTGAGCCTGGGTAATATCATCATCCATGATTTTGTCTGTCACGAGGAGCTTCATCAGCTGGTCAACCCGGTTCATCATTATTTCCATAGCCCCGACAGCAACAGCCAGGACATGGTTCGCTGGACGCCCGGGAGTTCGGAAAAATTGTTTCTTCGGGTTATAGATTTTCGCCCGTCGGACTTTAAGCCCTCCATCTTTCATCCGCCCGATTAAGCCCCGCCTCCCGCTCTGATTATCTTTTTAATCCGGAGGTTACAATGTCATTTGTCTTGCTTTTTTTATTGATATTTTCTCAAGGCGCCCAGGTCGAAAGACCGCCGTCCCTGCCGCTTTCCGTGGAGGCGGCGGTGGAACTGGCCTGCAGGCAGAACCCGGCGCTTCTGGCTCTGGCCGGAGAAGTTGACGCCGCCCGGGGACGGACCGGCATAGATTCTGCCCTGCCCGAAGCAGAAATCGGACTGGAAGTGGCCGGCCTGAAATTTTCAGGCGCCGGAACGGTAGAGCAGGAAACCAGCCTGGGTCTGCTGCAAATCGTCCCTTTCCCCGGAAAGCTTAAGTTGAGGGAGCGGGCCGGCCGGGTGGCCGAGGAAGAAGCCGCTCTGAGGCTCCAGAGAGCCAGGCTGTTGCTGGCCTCCGAGGTCAGGAAAGCCTATTACCGCAGCCTTCTCCAGCAGAAAACTGTGGAAATCCTGTTGAAAAATCTGGAACTTCTCGAGGAAATTCAAAAAAACGCCGTTTCCCGCTACGCCCTGGCGGCTGTGCCTTACAGCGACATTCTCCGGGTCAGGCTGGAAACGGCCCGCACCCGGAACGACCTCATTGAGGCCAGGAAAGAGCTGGCGGTCAGCCTCCAGGAATTGACCGGGCTCCTGGGCTTGAAGCCGGACCAGGAACTGGTGTTGACTTCCGGCCTCGAGGCCGGTCAGCCCGTTTCGGAACCGGAAGAATTGCTGACCCGCAAGAAAGAGCTGAGCCCGACTCTAAGACTGACCCGGCTGCGGCAGGATCGGGCCGAACTGCTGGTCAGGCTGGCCGACCTGGGACGCCGGCCGGACTTTTCCTTTGGGCTTTTCGCTCCGAGCAAGAAACTGGGCGCGGCCGGATTCAGCCTCGGCCTCAGCTATCCGCTTTTTTCCAGAAAAAAACTGACCGGAGAAAAAATCCTGGCCGAGGCCGAACGGCAGAAAGCCGGCTTTGAAATCCAGGCGGCGGAAAGATTTTTTGAAAGCCGGTCCAGGCAAGCCGCGGCCGCAATCGTCCAGAGCCGGGAACAGGTCAGGATCTTCGAGGACAGCCTGCTTCAGGATTCGGGAGCCGAGCTGGACAAGGCCCTTGAGGATTACCGTCTGGGAAAGCTCGATTCACTCAGCCTGATGGACCTCTACCGCAGCTTCAGTCTGGTCCGCCTGGAATATTACCGGGCCCTCTACCTGTACCTGACAGCCCTGGCTGAGTTCGAGGCTGCCGGTGAAGACTATGAATAGAAAAAACTTTTTAGTGGAGAGATTGGCCATGCGGCATAAAAACTTATTTCCAATAATAATAACCGTTATTCTGGCGGCGGCAATCTTTATCAACAACGGTTGCAACCGCCCGTCCTCAAGCCTTCAAACCTCAAGCTCTGCGGAAGCGGACGAACTTCAGCACCGGCACGTGGTGTTGACCGCCGAAGCCGAACAACTGGCGGGAATAAAACTGGCCAGGTTAAGCCCGCAGTCTATAAGTCCTGAACTTCTGGTCCCGGCCGAGGTGGAACTCAATCCCCGGGCCTTCTTCCGCCTGACCGCCAGAACTTCAGGCCGGGTGGAGCAAATGCTGGCCTATGAAGGAGACCGGGTGAAGAAAGGTCAGGTGGTGGCCAGGTTGTTCAGCCTGCCCTATCTGGAAAGCCTGACCGAGCTCCGGCTGGCGGCCGACCGGCTGGCCAGGCTGGAAAAAATTAGCTCGCCTGACAGGGAGTCGGCCCGGTCGGTGGTCGGTTCGGCCAGAGATAAGCTGCGCCTGCTCGGTTTAACCGATAAAGACCTCGACCGCCTGTTACAGGAACCAAACGGGATGCCTCTTTATGAAGTTACCAGCCCGGCTGACGGCCAGGTGGTGTCCACTTCTGTTTTCCCGGGAGATTCTCTTGAAGCCGGCGCCCCGCTGATGGAGATCGCCTCCTACGAGCTGCTCTGGGTTGAAGGCCGGATTCAGGAAAAGGACCTGGGATTGATAAGCCTCGGGCAGACTGCGGTCATAAGAACAGCCGCCTATCCCGGGCTTGAATTTAACGGACGGGTGACTTTTGTTTCTCCGGTTCTGGACAAATCAACCAGGACGCTGAAGGTCCGGGTTGAAGTTGCCAACTCTTCCGGACGGTTAAAGCCGGGCATGTACGTTGACCTGGCTATTAAGCTGGCCGAGCAAACAGTCCTGGCCGTGCCGGAACAGGCGGTGGTTGAAATAGACGGCCAGAAAACGGTTTTCATTCCCGAAGGCCCCGGCACTTACCGACCTCAAGCCATTCAGACCGGTTCTCCGGTCGGGGGCTGGCTTCCGGTGATTTCCGGTCTGTCGGCCGGGGAAGATTACGTCACCTCAGGAGCTTTCCTGCTCAAAGCAGAGTTGCTCAAACATACTCTGGGTGAAGGAGACCATCACCATGATTGACCGCCTCATCAATTTTTCCCTGCGGGAACGGCTGCTGGTCATAATCCTGATCCTGTTGATCTTATCTGCCGGTATTTATTCCTTTCTCAGGCTGCCGATTGACGCCTTCCCCGACGTTACCGGCGTCCAGGTGGAAATCCTCTCCTATGCCCCGGGCTATTCTCCGTTTGAAGTGGAAAAGTTTGTCACCTTTCCCCTGGAAATTACCCTGCGCGGCCTGCCCGGCCTGACCCAGCTGCGGTCGGTCTCCAGAGCCGGGCTGTCGGTCATCACCGCGGTCTTTGCCGACCGGACGGATATTTATTTTGCCAGGCAACAGGTGTTCGAGCGGCTGTCGGAAGTTAGGGAGAAAATGCCGGAGGGCGTTGAAATCAGCCTGGGGCCGGTGGCCACGGCCATGGGCGAAATCTTCCAGTACACCATTGAAGGCAACGAGCCGACCGATGAAGAAAACCGGACAGCCTATCTCACCGAACTGCGGACCATCCAGGACTGGGTTATCACTCCGGTCTTAAAAAGCGTGCCGGGAGTCATCGACGTCAACTCCTTTGGCGGGTATATCAAGCAATACCTGGTCAAAATCGACCCCGGCCGGCTCCTGCGCTACGACCTGACCCTGTCTCAGGTGGTGGAGGCGGTCAGGGCCAGCAATCTGAATGTGGGCGGCAGCGTCATCGAAAGGGGCCCGCAGCAGTTCATTGTCCGGGGCACCGGGATGTTTAACCGCCCGGAGGATATTAAGCGCTCGGTGGTGAAGGCCGAGCGGGGAGTGCCCATCCTTCTTCAGGATGTAGCCACAATTGAACCCGGCTTCGCCGTCCGCCAGGGAGCGGCCCTGATCAACGGCGAAAAAGAGGCGGTGGGCGGCATCGTTCTGATGCTCAAAGGAGAAAACAGCCGCCTGGTAACCCGTCGGGTGGAAGATAAGGTCAATGAAATCAACAGCAGCGGATTGCTGCCGGCCGGGCTTAAAATCGTTCCTTTTTATAAGCGGACGGATATCGTAGAAAAAAGCGTCCGGACAATTGAGGAAGCGCTTCTGCTGGGCGCTCTGCTGGTAGTCCTGGTGGTCTTCTTTTTTCTCCGCAGCTTCCGCGGTTCGCTGGTCGTGGTCCTGTCCCTGCCGCTGGCGGTGCTGCTGACTTTTGTGGTCATGAAACAGACCGGGCTTACGGCCAACCTGATGTCACTCGGAGGGCTGGCCATCTCCATCGGCATGATCATAGATGCGGCCATCATCCAGGTAGAAAACATCCAGCGCCACCTGGCGGAAAATCGAAAAAAAGACCTGGCCACATTTCTGCGGGCGGTTCTGGAAGTCAGAAAACCGAGCATCTTCGGGGAAATAATAATCGCCCTGACCTTTATTCCGCTGCTCAGCCTCCAGGGTATAGAAGGCAAGATGTTCTCCCCGCTGGCCCTGACGCTGTCGATTGCCATCATCTGCTCGCTGCTCATCTCTCTCTTCATAATTCCGGGCCTGGCTTACTTAATTCTGAGCGTGCCCCGGGACCGTCGGAGCCGGTTTATGAATGCGCTGAATAAAATTTATGCCTCCGGTCTGCGCTGGTCTCTCCGGCACGGCCGGGTGGTAGTCGGGCTGATGGTGATCCTGCTGGCAGTCAGCCTGTGGCTTATTCCTTCCCTCGGGCGGGAGTTTATTCCGATCATGGACGAAGGAGCCTTCGATATGGACATTCAGATGCTCCCCGGGGTCTCGCTGACCCAGGCCCTGGACATAACCCGCGAAGTGCAGCGCCGGCTGAAACAATTTCCTGAGCTGGAAACCGTCGTCTCGCGCACGGGTCAGACCGGCATCGCTCTGGAGGCCCGCGGGGTGGAAAAGACCGGCTTCGTCGGTTCGCTCCGGCCGCGCCGGGAGTGGACTTCGGCCAAGACCAGGGAAGAGTTGACCGAAAAGATGCGTCGGGCGATTGAAGATATCCCCGGCATATCGTTTTCTTTCAGCCAGCCCATTGCCTGCCGCATCGACGAACTGGTGGCCGGAACCAGGGCCCAGCTCATCATCAAGCTTTTCGGTGAAGACCTGGATATCCTGCGATCTAAAGCGGCCGAGATTGCGGCCGTGGTCAGAGAAATCCGCGGGACCTCCGACCTGGTGGTGGAGACCATCTCCGGCCAGCCTTATCTGGTGGTCGACCTGGACCGACAGGCCTTGCAGCGCCATGGCCTGAGAGCGGCCGAAGTCCTGTCGCTGCTGGAAATCGCCTCCGCCGGCAAGGCTCTGACCAGGATGTACGAAGGCGAGCGAGCGTTTGAAGTGGTGATTAAATACCCCGAAAACCTGCGTCGCTCGGCCGAACAGCTGCAAGAGCTGCTGGTCGACACACCGGGCGGTTACCGTCTGCCGCTCGGGCAGCTGGCCCGCATCCGGGAAGTTGAAGGCCCGGCCCAGATCAGCCGGGAAGCCGGCTTCAGGCGGATTGGGCTGGAGGTTAATGTCAGCGGGCGAGACCTCGGTTCCTTTGTGGCCGAAGCCCGGGAAAGAATCGGCCGCCAGGTCAGCCTGCCTCCCGGCTACCACCTGGAATGGGGCGGCCAGTTCGAAAACCAGCAGCGGGCGATGCGCCGGCTGGCCGTCATCATTCCGGTCACCCTGCTCCTGATTTTCTTCCTTTTATTTACGACTTTCGATTCTTTTAAGCTGGCCCTGCTGGTGCTGCTGACGTTGCCCTTCGCCCTGATTGGCGGAGTTTTTTCGCTCTGGCTGTCAGGGCTTTACCTGTCGGTTCCGGCTTCGGTGGGTTTTATCGCGCTCCTGGGCATAGCCGTGTTGAACGGCGTCGTTCTGGTGAGTTACTTCCAGCAGCTTACTAAGAATAGCTGCTTTCCGTTTGACGAAGCCATAATTCAGGCCGCCGGACATAGGCTGCGGCCGGTCCTGATGACCGCCCTGACCACGCTGCTGGGTTTGTTGCCGCTGCTCTTTGCCCGCGGTCCCGGGTCGGAAGTCCAGCGCCCGCTGGCCACAGTGGTGGTCGGCGGCTTGCTAACCTCAACCATCCTGACCCTTCTCCTGCTGCCGCTTCTATATCGCTGGACCTGCGGAATAAAAGAAATGAACCAGGACGGCAACTGAAGTCAGAAGCATTCGGTTCCATACCGGATTGGCGGCGGCGCTGATTCATTGAACGAGGACGGAGAGGCTGCCGGGGGCAGCCCCTCCTTTCAGGTCCGACCGTCATCGAAAGAAAAACCGTCATAAAAAACAGAATTTTCTAATTTTCTCTCTTTGAAGAGACGTCCCGGGCAGCCGGCCAACTCGGGGAAAAACCTGATTATTGAAATATCCGCCTGCCGGCAGAACGCGCGGCTTCAGACCCGCCACCAGTAGGAGAACTTTATAAAATAATAACGGCCGGTCAGCCGATATCGAGTCGCCTCCAGCTTTTCTCGATGGTCTTCCACCCCGAAATAAAAACAGGTGCCGGGGTTGAGTTCATAACCCAACAGGCCGCTGAGATATATTTTTTTATAGTAGCTGTCATAATCGGTGATGGCTCTAAGAAACAGCCCCCGGTTAAACTGATAATTGATTCTCTGGCTGAGGATGGTTACCCGGTAGACTTTCGGCCCGCCCCGGAATTCATAGAAATTCAGGTCTTCCAGCCTGAGCGAAGCCACCAGGTTCTGGACCGGCCGGAAATTGAGTTCGCCTTCCAGCGATTGGCTGAACCCCAGGTAGGGCAGGTCGTCATAATAGATCGAGCTGCCGGTGCTGCCAGAAACCCGTCCGCTCAACCAGGACAGCGGGGCCGAAAAAACGGTGAACCTGAATTGTTTCGGCTTCAGGTCCACTCCGTTGTATTTTTCAAAGGTATGGCTGTAATTCAGGAAAATGAAAGTCTGTCGCCAGCCGCTGACCATGAGCGACAGGTCCGTGTCTTCATCAGTCAGAGTTCCGCTGTAATCATAAACCCGGCGGTAGGAGACGGAGGGAGTGACGGAAACTATGTAGTCGTTTCCCGGCAGGAAAGCATACCCGGCCCTGGCATTGAGCGAGTGAATATCCTTGCGGCGGAGAAATCCCAGCCCAGCCTCAAAATCAGGGTGGACGGTGAACCAGTCCAGAGAATAATTAAGATGCCGGTCCTGGTGGTTAAAACCGAAATGCCAGGCCGGAGCCAGGGAAGTTTTAATCCCGGCCACCCGGCTTAGAGAACCGACCAGCTGAAAGGCCAGCCGGTTGGTCTGAGAAAGCTTGAACTGTCCGTCGACTCCAGCCAGGCGATTGTAATCAGAAGAAATCGGAGTTCCCGTCAGCCCCATTTCCTTGTCGGAAGCGATAAAGCCAAGGTAAGATTCGGCATACAGGTCCTGCCGCAGCCGGAGCACGCTATTGAGCGAACGGTAAGAAGCGTTTTCATCCAGCAGGGGAGCGTCGGGGATTTCAATCGGGGACGGCAGGTCATCCAGGGCGGACATAATTCCGAAGCTGGTATTTCTGATTTTTCCCGTCAATTTGGCTGCCCAGACCGGGGAGACTATCTTTCGCGAATACAACAATTCAAAAGGGGTATCGAAAATGTCTTTGCCTTCCAGAAAAAAAGGCCTCTTTTCCGGATAATAAACCGGATAGCGCTGGTTGACTTCATTCTGGGGCATGTCGGCTTCAATCTGACTGAAATCGGGATTGAGGGCCAGGTCGGCGGTCAGGTCGGAAGTAATCCCGTACTTGAGGTTGGCCCCGACCTCCGGCTGGAATTTCTCTCCCAGGGATTTGGCCCCAACCACGGTCGGCATCAACTCCAGGTTCTTGCCCCGGGCCAGGCTCCTGTCCAGGCTCAAGGTTCCGGCCTGAACCAGCAGTCCGTTTATTGCCCGGGAGCGCGGCGGCCAGTACAGGTCTTCATTCTTGCGAGGAATCTGCCGCCGAAGAAAGATACCCCAGGACTGAACATTCTGGTTCGGGAACCTGAGGCTTTTGAAAGGAATGGACATTTCAATCACGTAGCCGAAAGGTGTTTTCCCGGCAGCTGACACAAAATATCCGTTCCAGTTGCGGTCTATGCGGTCAAAGCTTTCGCTGCGGCCGCGATTGCGCCGGGGGTTGGCTTCCACATAAACTCCGTCTACCTGCACCCCTCTGGCGTTGGCCTGAAAAACAAAAGCTCGTCTGCGGTCGTTGAAAGTGTCAAGATAAACCGAAACCAGGTCGTCGCCCTGGACCCGGTCCCGTTGACACAGAGTGCAGCGGATGGCTTCGGGGCGGGAGTCGTGACATTCAAAGGCTAAGTACAGATTCTGGCTGTCGTATCCAAGATATACTATCGTTTTTTCGGTGGGGGCGGCTCCTTCCTGGGGTTCATACTGCACAAAATCTGAAATGACCGCCGCCTCCCGCCATTCCGGATTGCCCAGTTGCCCGTCAATCCGGGGCGGGCTGGTCATCAGGCCCGGCTGCACCTGATGATTTCCGTCGGGGCCGGCTCGAAGGGGACGACCCGCAGATAAAATCAGCAGGGCTGATAAAAAAATCAGGTGGCGGATACTCGGTCTCACGGTTTTCAAAAAGAACCTAATCCTGCACGGTAAAATCAACCAGTTTCATGTTTCGGTTTTTGAGGCTGAGGCCGAGAGCCCTCTCCAGGTTGGCCAGAGATATATTGTAATCGATTATCGATTTGAGCTCGGTAGCCCGGGCGTTGGCCAGGTCTCTTTGATACATCAGAACCGTATAGTTGGTGCTCTGTCCGACTTTCAGTTTTTCTTCCTCGGCCGCCAGCTTCTGCTCCTGCAGTTCCCGGGCAACACGATAAGCCTGCACCCTCTTCAGGTTGGCTTCAACGTCTCGCAGGGCAGTCTTTATTTCCAGCAGGGCCTGCTGTTCTTTCTGCTTCAGGCTGAGGGCGGCCTGTTCCAGATTGATCTTGGCCTGAGCCAGGTTGGCCCGGGAAACCAGGTTGCTGATTGGAATATTCAGGCTGAGCCCCACAGACCAGTTCTGGTATTTGAAGTCCAGAGCATCTTTGATGGCGTCGGTTCGGGGCGAGGGAATGGTTCCGATGACGACTCCGGACAGGGGATTGTCATTTTCATAAAGAATCCTGGTGCCGGAAATTCCCGGGCTGTAGTAAGAAGCATTTAAGTTTAGCTGGGGCAGCATCTGGTTTCTGGCCACCGACAGGTTGAACTGCTGGGTCTGGAGTTCAATCTGAAGGCTCCTGAGGTCCGGTCGGTTGGCCAGGGCAATTCCCAGGGCTTCCTCCAGAGCTATGGCCTTCTGTTCAAATCTTGGTTTATCAACCGGAATTATGGCCGTGTATTGTTTATCCTCGTCCGGGTTCATATTCATCAATACCCGGAGCTGGTCTTCGGCGTTCTTCACCGCCAGTTCGGCCTGGATGATATCGGCCTCTCTGGTAGCTACTTCCGACTGGGCGCTCAACACTTCAATCGGAGCCAGTGTTCCGATTTCCACCGAACGTTTATTCTTTTCCAGGAGTTCCTGGGCCAGCTTCAGCGATTGCCGCCTGACTTCCAGGGTATCTATGGCGTAGGATAGAGCCCAGTAGGCTTGCTCCACCGAATAAATGGTGTCCATCAACGTTTTTTCCAGCTGGGCCCGGGAAACTTCCAGGCTGTTTCTGGCAATGATTATTTCCTTCCGGCCGATGTTATAACCAAAATTCTGGAGCAGGGGCTGGCTGAAATCAAAGCGCAGGGTGCTGCCGAAGCGGGGATTGATCGTCTGGAACCGCTGATTGGTTTCATTCTTGTATGAATCCAGACTGATGTTCAGGCTGCCGCCGAAGGGAATCTGCTGGGAGATGCTGCCGGAAAGCGAATTATATCTGGTTATCGTGCTCTCAGAACTTTCCAGCCAGGAATAGGAGGCGTTTTCATTCTTTCTCTGATTAAAACTGAAGGCCAGCGTCGGATAGTATTTTTCTCTGGCTCTGGACAGGCTGGCTGCCGCCAGTTCCGGGCTCAATTCCTGAATGGCCACCGACAGGTTGTTTTTCATGGTCCTGACAATGCAATCTTCCAGAGTCAGACGCAGGACTCTTTCTTCCTGCCCCCGCAGCCCCGGGCTGACCAGAGACAACAAAATCAATATTAAACTCAGGCCGGTTATCTTTTTTTTCATCTTTAACCTCCGGATGTCTGTGTCTTTCATAGTTCGTCGGACAATGCCGCTATTGTCTCTTACTCATAACGCAGGGCCTCTATCGGGTCGAGTTTGGAGGCTTTCCGTGCCGGATAATAGCCGAAGAAAATGCCGACCGAGGCCGCGAAGAAAAAGGCCAGCAGGATGGATTCGAGCGTGACCACGGTAGTGATGGTGGCAAAGACCGAGATGTACTTCATCAGCCTGGAGGCCCCGACCCCGACGATGATGCCGATAATCCCTCCGGTTACGCTGAGCACCACCGCTTCGATCAGAAACTGCATCAGAATATCCCGCTCGCGGGCTCCGACGGCCAGTCGAACTCCGATTTCCCTTATCCTTTCGGTCACCGAAACCAGCATGATATTCATAATGCCGATGCCGCCCACGATCAGGGATATGCCGGCTATTGACCCGAGCAGAATGGTCATTATCTTGGTGGATTCGGCCGCGCTTTCGGCCACATCGGCGATGTTTCTCACCTGGAAGTCATCTTCGGCCCCGGGAGCGATGCGGTGTCTTTCTCTCATGAGTTCTTCAATCTGTCTCTGGGCTTCGCCGGTTTTATCAGCCGAGACCGCAGCCACATCTATTGAGTTAATGTAATCCACTCCCCTCAGGCGGCGCATGACGGTGGTGTAGGGAGCGGCAATCATGTCGTCGCGGTTAAAAAATCCGCCCTGCTCGCCCTTGCTCTCCAGAACCCCTATTACCGTAAAGGGGATTTTATTTATTCTGATGGTTTTGCCCAGCGGGTCTTCATCTTCAAACAGGTTCTGTTTGACCAGACTGCCCAGGACACAAACCTTGGCCGCCCCGGCCACCTGGGTTTCGTCAAAATAGACGCCTTCCACCACCCGCCAGTTTCTGATTTCCGGAAATTTCTCCCCGGTCCCCTGGATCTGGGTATTCCAGTTCTTGTTGGCATAGACCACCTGGGCTCTGGTGTTGATGGAGGGAGAAGTGGCCATGACCGCGTCGCAACGCTCCTCAATGGCCCGGGCGTCATCCGGCTTGAGGTTGGTGAAGCCGCCGAAACCGGACTGCACCCCCCGGATGTTCCTGCTGCCCGGATAAACAAACAGCAGGTTGGTGCCCATGGAAGCAAAACGTTCCTCGATGCCCTTTTTGGCGCCTTCCCCGATGCTGACCATGGCAATGACCGCAGCCACGCCGATGATTATTCCCAGGATGGTCAGGAAGGACCGCATTTTATTCCGGGCCAGCGCCCTCATCGATACTCTTAATATTCTTATAATTTTCATGTCATCCTCCAGTGGCCGAAGCCCGGTCGCAGGCCCCCGGGGAGACTTCCTCGCCCACGATCTGGCCGTCCTTCAGGTACAGGCGCCGTTTGGCGTATGAGGCAATAACGGGATCATGGGTGACCATGATCAGAGTGATGTTTCGTTCCTGGTTCAGGCGGCAGAAAATATCCATGATTTCGGCCCCGGTCTTGGAATCCAGGTTGCCGGTCGGCTCATCGGCCAGAATCAAGGTCGGGTCGTTGACCAGAGCCCGGGCAATCGCCACCCGCTGCATCTGGCCGCCGGATAGCTGGTTGGTGCGGTGATGTTCCCAGCCCTTGAGCCCGACCGCGGCCAGGGCGGTCATCGCTTTTTCCCTGGCTTCTTTGCTGCTGATGTGTGAATAAACCATCGGCAGCTCCACATTTTCCAGAGCGCTGGTCCGGCTCAAGAGGTTGAAGTTCTGAAAAACAAAACCGATCTTTCGGTTGCGGATGGCGGCCATCTCGTCGCGGCTCAGCTTGGAAACGTCCATACCTTCCAGGAAATACTGGCCGGAAGTCGGCCGGTCGAGCAACCCCAGGATGCTCATCAGAGTGGATTTTCCGGAACCCGAGGGGCCCATGATGGCCAGAAATTCGGAATAATTGACACTGTAGGTAATACCCCTCAACGCCTGGACCTGAGTTTCCCCGATCTGGTATATCCTGACAATATTTTCCAATCTTATTATTTTGTCGTTCATTTCAAAACCTGTCTTTGTTACCTTCGCGGCATCATGAAGAAAGCGCCGCCAGGAGGCCCCTGCTGGGTGTTTCGGCTGGAGCTGGAGCCGGTACCGGTTACCAGTCCGATGATGACTTCATCGCCTTCTTTCAGGTTATCGCTCCTGATTTCGGTAAAGGAATTATCGCTAACCCCGGTCCGGACAAAGACCACCTTGAGATTGCCCTTTTCGTCCAGCTTCCAGACCCGGGAGGGCATCCTTCTCTGTCCGGCCTGCCCGGCCTGCCCGCCGCCCTGGCCGGCCCGCTGAGCCATCTGTGAGGGGTCAAACATTCTCTGCCCGGCCTGAGCTGCACCAGGTCCGGCTTCGCCGCCTGACTGCTGGCGTCTGGCAGCCATTTCTTCAAAGGCCGCTCTCATGATCTTCTGGAGTTCTTCGGCTGACAGGTCGGGCGTAAACCGCAGGGCCGCGTTGGGCACCCGCAGGACATTTCTGGCTTCGCCGACGATGATGGAACAGGTGGCGGTCATGCCCGGCAGCAGCTTGAGACTGGAATTGTCAACGTCGATGATTGCCGAGTAGCTGACGACATTCTGGACGGTCTGAGCTGAATAACGGACCTGACGCACGACGCCGTTAAAGGTCTCATTCTGGTAGGATTCGACTGTGAATTTGACCTTTTGCCCTTCTTTAACTTTGCCCACATCGGCTTCATCCACCAGGCATTCCACTTCCATCTTGGTGAGGTCGTTGGCAATTTCAAACAGCTTGGGAGCCTGAAAGCTGGCCGCCACCGTCTGCCCGACATTGATATTTCTGGAAATGACCACGCCGTCGATCGGGGAGCGGATGATGGCATAGCTCAGGTCCACCTTGCTGGCTTCCAGCTGACTCTTGGCCTGTTCGGTCCTGGCCTGCTGGGCAATCAGGTCGGACTTGGCCTGGAGGTAACTGGCTTCGGCCTGCTCTTTTTCTTCATAAGAAATCAGGTTCTTCTCGAACAGGCTGAGAGCTCGTTCATACTTTTTCTGGGCAATCTCCAGGGCAATCTTGGCTCTCTCTAAAGAGGCCTGGGCGTTTTGGTAGTTGGCTTCATTCTGCTCGATCTTGGCCTGCAGCTGCGACTGATCCAGTTCGGCTAAGATATCGCCCTTCTTAACTTTGGAATTGAAATCGACATAAATCTTTTCGATCTTTCCGGAAACCTGGCTGCCGACTTCCACCAGCACCACCGGGTTCAGGGTGCCGGTGGCGGTGACCACGGCTTCGATGTCGCCGCGGCTGACCTTCTCGGTCCGGTATTTGGGTTTGTTGTTCGATCCTTTCTTTAACAGAGTGAACCCAAGGACAACCGCTATGATAACCACAACGGCCAGGATGATGATCACGGTCTTCTTCTTCATCGTTACTCTCCTTTTTTCTCCTTTTCGGGGGGAGTTTGAGATGTATCATTACGCCGCTCGGGAGCTTCCCTTCTGCGCTGGCGCATATATCTGTCCATTAATTCCTGCATTTTCTTTTCTTGCTCCGGGGTGAAAACTTCGTCCATCTCGGTCTTGAGCTGTTCGCGCAGTTCGGTCAGGCGAGCGTGGACGTCTTTCCTGAAGGCCTGAAATCTTTCTTCGCTGCGCTTGAAAACTTCTCTGATTCTTTCTTCCTGTTCAGGCGTAAGCTGCAGCTCTTTGGAAATCACCTCCAGAGTGGGGAACGGTTCCTGCCTCTGACGGGAGGCCGGCTTTTTCTTCTCCACCAACCACCTGTCCCCGAAAACACCCACGGTCACGCCCAGGATGAACACCGCTATCAGCGACAGAGTCACCCAGAGTTTATATTTATTGTTCATTGTTTGCCTCTCCTGACGATTTCCTGGCTGTCAAGCCCGGCAAAAAGCAACTGCAGCTGCCGGTCTTCCGGTTTCTGAGCGTCGAAAATAGCCCTGGCTTCGGCCAGGGGGCTCTGTCCCTGGAAAAGAAGCATTTCGGACTGGCTCATCTGGACTTCTGCCGGCTGGGCCAGGAAAAGCACGCCCACCAGAACCATGGCCACCACCAGGAACACCGGCACGGCCGCGGCATACCATCTTTCCACCAGGGCCCAGAGAGAAGGCTTGCTTTCAGTCCGCAGTTTTGCTCTGAGTCTTTCCTCAAAATAGGGAAGAGGCTCGGCTTCGGACAGGCGCAGGTTAGAGAGCAGAGATTGCATCTGCCGGTAATCGGCCTGCAGCCTGGCGCAGGAAGGACAGACCTTGAGGTGAGACTCCAGCCTGGCGGCGGTTTCGGCCTCGAGCCGGCCGTCAACCAGCCTGGAAACCAATTTCTCGGCCTGACGACAATTCATGGTTGTCCTCCTCCCTGGCTCAGAAACGGAGCCAATTTTTTCCTTAAAAGCCTTCTTGCCCGGTGCAGCCGGGAATCAACCGTCCCCGGCGATAACTTCAATATCTTCCCTATTTCCTCATAACTCAAGCCCTGAATATCCCTTAAGGATAGTATTAGACGATATTTTTCCGGCATTTCTTCCAGTTTCTGGCGGAGAAGCTGTTTGCGCCGTTCGGCCTCCTGCTGCTCGGCCATTCGCAGAGAAGCGTCCTTCTCCGGCAATCCGGGGTCCGGAATATCGTCCAGCCTCAGGTCGTTTTTCTCCCTTTTCTGTTTCCTCAGGTAATCCCGGATGTGATTGATGGCAATCTGATAGAGCCAGGTGCCGAATTCAGATTCGAACCTGAACTTCGACAGGGAGAGATAGGCTTTGAGAAAGATTTCCTGGGCCAGGTCGTCGGCGGTTTCGCGGTTGTGGACTACGTTGACGGCCAGCCCGAAGACTTTGTTCTGATAGGCTTTTACCAACACGGAAAAAGCCTCCTGGTCTCCCTGTTGAGCCAGTCTGACCACCCGGTTTTCTTCCATCCGATACTCACTTTACTAGCCTCACCCTGTTAGACGAGGCCCCGGTTTAATTCTTCCTGAGCGGGAACATCATTTTACCTAACTATTTTAAAAGTAGAAAGTTGCCGCCGGAGCCGGCCTGCTGGTTACTTTTCTCCAGGCAGGAAAATTGTATATTTTGCTCTCCGAAAAACCATAACCGGCTCCGGCCCGGTCCGGGCTGTTGATTATAATGAGCGTGTCCCATATAATAAGCTTATGAACTGGGAAGATTTAGCCAGAGAATTAGCTCAACCTACGGATTCTAAAATCATCCTGCTGGTCATGGACGGCCTGGGCGGCCTTCCGGTCAATGGCCAGACCGAGCTGGAGGCGGCCCGAAAACCAAACCTGGACGAGACTGCCCGGCAGGGGGTCTGCGGTCTGACTGACCCGGTTCTGATGGGCATCACTCCGGGTTCGGGCCCGGCTCACCTGGCCCTTTTCGGTTACGACCCGCTGCGCTATCAATTAGGCCGCGGCATACTGGAAGCCATGGGCAGCGGGGTGGAAGTTGGAAGGGAAGATGTGGTGGCCCGCGGCAACTTTGCCACTTTCAGGGACGGCCTGGTGGTCGACCGGAGAGCCGGACGCCTTTCCACCGAAGAAAATCAGAAGCTGTGCGCCTTGATAAACCAAAAAATTCCGGAGATAAACGGCATCCGAGTAAGTCTTTTCCCGGGAAAAGAACACCGGTTTGTGCTCAGGCTATCAGGGCCGGGCTTATCGGATGCTCTGACCGACGCCGACCCCCAGAAGGAGGGCAAACCCGCCGTCCCGGCCAGAGCCCTGGCGGCCGGGGCCGAATTCACCGCCGGCATCGTCAACCGTTTTCAGGAAGAACTTAAAACATTGCTGGCCGACGAGCCCAGGGCCAACTTTGCTCTTCTCCGCGGTTTTTCCAAATTTCCCTCCAACCTGCCTTCGATGGCTGACCTTTACCGGATTAAACCGGCGGCCATCGCCAACTATCCCATGTACCGGGGGCTGACCAGGCTGCTGGGCATGGAAGTGCTGGAGGTCGGGCCGGCGACCGAAGACATTTTCAACGTCCTGGAAAAAAATTACGACCGTTTTAACTTTTTTTATCTGCATTACAAAAAAACAGACTCGGCCGGAGAAGACGGGCGTTATGAGGACAAGGTCAAAGCCATTGAGGATATTGACCGGCTTATTCCTCGTCTCTGGCAACTCAAACCGGAGGTTCTGGTCATAACCTCCGACCACTCGACGCCCTCGGTGTTGAAATCCCATTCCTGGCACCCCAATCCCTTCGTGCTGGTTTCCGACCGGGCCCCGGCGGATGAGGTCAGCCGGTTTACGGAAAGGGACTGCGCTCGCGGCAGCCTCGGTCGGTTTCCGTCGCTCCGGGCCATGTCGCTGATGCTGGCCTGTGCCCTGAAACTCAAGAAGTTCGGAGCCTGATGTTCTGGCGGTGGTTGATTTAAGACCGGCTTGCTGGTATTTACTGTATTGAAGATAAAAAGATATTGATGCCCAAAAGACTGCAGCCGGTCTGGTGCCTGATTTCCCTGTTGATTCTTCTCTTCCCCTCAGCCGGGCAACAACCTGATCCCCGGGCAGAGGTTTTAAGCCTGCGTTATCACCTGCATCCGGAATTTTTCCGGATAGTCCTGGAAATAGAAAAAATCCGGGAATTCTATTCGGCCGAGCTAAAAGACCCGGAGCGGCTTTATCTGGACATTTTCCAGGCCCGGCTGAAGTCCGGACTGCACGGCACTTCTTACCAGATTAATTCGCCCGGGGTCAAAGTCCTGCGACTGGCCCAGAAGAATCCCTCCACCGTGCGCCTGACGGTCGAACTGGTGCCCGGAGCCAAGCAAAAGGAAAAAATCTATTACCTCAAGAATCCGAACCGTCTGGTGGTGGATGTCTATGCTCGGCCTGGACCGGAGCAGTCGGCCCCCAGACCTCCGGCCTCTTCGCCTCCCTCAGGCTCCAGGTCCTCCGCTTCCGAAACCGCCGCCCGAGATTCTTCTCCCCGGCCTCCGTCTCCCTCGGCTTCAGGTTATTCCCTGGTCCGGCAGCTGGGTCTGGGAGTGAAGAGAATCGTTCTGGACCCGGGACACGGCGGCACCGACCCCGGCTGCATCAGCCCTTCGGGTATTAAAGAAAAAGACGTGGCCCTGGACCTGGCCCGACGCCTGAAAACCATGCTGGAAACACAGGGCAAGTTCGAAGTCTTCTTGACCCGGGAAACCGACCTCAGCCTGCCTCTGGAAAAGCGCACCGCTTTCGCCAACCAGAAAGGGGCCGACCTGTTTATCTCGATTCATCTGAACGCCAGCCCCAGGAAGAGCCGGACCGGGGTGGAAACCTTCTACCTGAATTTCAGCCCTGACCCGGCGGTCAACGAACTGGCGGCCAGGGAAAACGCCTCCTCCACCAAGAACATCCGGGAAATGAAATTGATCGTGGACAAAATAATTAAAAACTCAAAATATGAAGAATCGCGCGACCTGGCCGAAAAAATCCACAGCAACCTGCTGCAGCATCTGAAGCACAATTTCGGCCCGAGAGATGACCTGGGAGTTAAGGGCGGTCCGTTCTGGGTGTTGATCGGCAGCGAAATGCCGGCCGTTCTGGTCGAGGCCTCTCATCTTTCCAACGCCAAGGAAGAAGCCGCCCTGAAAACTGAAACCTACCGGGAGGCTGTGGCCACCGGATTGTTTCGTGGTATTATAGAATACGTTAAATCCTTAGGAAAAGGTTAAAAGATGGAAAGACGCAACTTTCTTAAAAACCTGATCGTCGGCGGGCTGGCCTTAAAATTTTCAACCCCTGTTTTCAGTCAGCCAGCCGGTCCCGAACTGGCGGTAGTTGAAGGCGAATCGCCGGAAGCCATCACCAGGGAAGCCATTAAGGCTCTGGGCGGGATGTCCAGGTTTATCGGCCGTGGAGATAAGGTTCTCATCAAGCCTAACATCGGCTGGGACCGGACCCCGGAAATGGCCGCCTGCACCAACCCGGAAGTGGTCGCTGCCCTGGTGGCCATGTCGCTGGAATCCGGAGCCAAAGAAGTCGTGGTGATGGACCATACCATCAACCAGCCCAAGCGCTGTTACGCCCGCTCCGGAATTCAGGAAGCGGCCAGGGCGGCCGGAGCCAGGGTTCTGTTCACCGACGAACAGCGCCTGAAAAAAATGGCTCTCAAAGGCGAATGGCTGAAGGAATGGGAAGTCTTCCAGGACTTTGTCGAAGCCGATAAACTCATCAATGTCCCCATTGCCAAGGTCCACAGTCTGTCCAGAGTCACCCTCGGCCTCAAGAACTGGCTGGGGGCCATCGGCGGCAACAGAAACCAGCTTCATCAGAAAATCGACCAGGCGGTGGTCGACCTGGGCGCATTTTTCAAGCCCACCCTGACTGTCCTCGACGCCTACCGGATTCTGGTCCGAAATGGACCTCAGGGCGGCCGGGTATCCGACACCAGGCTGCAGAAAACGGTGGTGGCCGGAATGGACCCGGTAGCCGTGGATGCCTACGGCGCGACTTTTTTTGAGCTCAAACCCCAGGAACTTCCATTCCTGAGACTGGCCCAGAGCCGGGGCCTGGGAAAATTTGAACTGGAGAAAGTCCGAATTGAAAAGAGAGCGGTCTAAAAAATATTTCTGGCTGCAGCGCCTGAGAATTCTAACCCAGGTAATTTTCTTTCTGCTTTTTTTCCTGTTATTCCTGCAAACCCATTACCCGGGGGAGGATTACCTTAAAACCACGGTTGAGCGTTTCTTTCACTTCGACCCGCTGCTGCTGGCAGCCACGGCAATTGCTGCCAGGACAATCTATGCCGCCCTGCTCCTATCCCTGATTACCTTAGCCGCCACCCTTCTCCTGGGGCGATTTGTTTGCGGCTGGCTCTGCCCCCTGGGAGCCGTTCATCAGTTCTTTTCTTTTATATTTAAGAAGTCCAGGCTGTTGAGACCCGGAAAGGAAGACCGGGCCAGCCTGGCCCCCAAATATCTGATCCTGCTGGTGGTTCTGGCTGCCGCCCTGCTGTCTGTTAACCTGGTAGGCTACCTCGACCCGCTATCTTTCCTTTACCGTTCCTTTGCGGTCTTTATTTCCCCGCTTCTTAATCTCGGGCTGGTCCAGTCAGGCAACCTGGCCTACGCCCTCGGGCTGAAGAGCCTCGGGCAGGCTGCCAGCCAGGCCGCGGGCAATCTGGCTTTAAACGGCCTTTTCCAGAATGCTCTGCTCGTCGGCGCGCTTTTTCTGCTGGCTGTCCTGCTTAATGCCCGAAAAGAAAGGTTCTGGTGCCGTTACCTCTGCCCGGCCGGAGCCCTGCTGGGGCTGTTTTCACGCTTCAATCTCTTCAAGCTGAAAATTAACCCCGACAGATGCATCAACTGCCATCTTTGTTCCATACATTGTCAGACCAACGCCCGGCCCTATCCGGCGGGGGAGTGGCGCAGCTCGGAGTGCATATATTGCGAAACCTGCGCCGCCATCTGCCCGACGGCAGCCATTTCCTTTCCGGTGCGATGGCAGCCGGAAAAGATGCGGGGAGTGGACCTCGACCGCCGGCGGATGCTTCTGACCTCAATCACCGGGCTAATCCTGGCTCCGATTTTTAAGATCAGCCCACTTCGCCGCAGGTCCAATCCGGGTCTGATCAGGCCCCCCGGCGCTCTGGCCGAACCGGAATTTTTAAACCGCTGCCTGAAATGCGGGGAATGCATGAAAGTCTGCCCGACCAACGCCCTGCACCCGGCGCTGGCCGAGGCCGGCCCGGAAGGAGTCTGGACCCCGGTCCTGGTTCCAAGAATAGGTTACTGCGAATACTACTGCTCGCTCTGCACTCAGGTCTGCCCGACCGGAGCCATAAGAGAGCTGACCATAGAGGAGAAAGTAACCGTCAAGATCGGGACGGCCTGGGTGGACAAAACCCGCTGCCTGCCTTACGCCCTGGGCAAGCCCTGCATCGTCTGCGAAGAGCACTGCCCGGTCTCTCCCAAAGCCATCCAGCTGATAAAAGTCGACACTCTGACTCCCGAGGGAGTGGTGGCCACCAACCTGGCTCCCTTCGTTAACGTCGATACCTGCATCGGCTGCGGCATTTGCGAGAACAAGTGCGTGGTCATGGACCTTCCGGCCATCAGAGTCAGCAGCATCGGAGAACACCGCTCAAGCCACAACCGGCTGGTCCTGCCGGCCGCCGAAGACCAGAATCAACTGAAACCTTAGCCCGGCTTTCGCTTGGAGAAGGCCTGATTCCTCAGAATCTCCCCGCCATCAATCTTTATCCGCCGGCCGGCAGCAGGTCTCCATTGCCGGGAGAGCAGCAATTATCATGTCGGGACCCTCTTTCCATTCCGAGCCGATAATGAAACGGCAAGGAGGGGATTTCAGGAAGGTTTCACCGGGTTACAGGCCCGTGACTATGATTCCATCCGGCAAAGAAACAGGGCGGATGCGTAGTGGGGAGTAGCGGACAGCCAGGCAGAATATTCTTTCCGATCCTGGCCAATGATGAATCGCAGAGCCAAGATTTTCCGAGGGTGGCACGGCGTGTCTCCGAACCGCCCGCAGCGGAAGGGGTTCCCCACGGGGGGATGGGTGGAGCGAGGACGGGAGGAGGCGCGCCGTGACAGGACCCTCTCATAACAAGAGCCAATATCGAAACGGCAACGAAAGGTTTTCAGAAAGCGGCAAGGTGTGTTACCCGTCGCCCGAAGCCTCGGGAGGATTAGCGAGCGATCAGGGCCGGGAGGCGCGCCGCGCCAGGACGTTTTCCGACCGTACGGTTTCTTTTAGAGTGCGGGGCTATTCATACTTCTTCAGCAACAGGCAGGCATTGGTGCCGCCGAAGCCAAAAGAGTTGGTCAGAGCATGAACGATTTCTGCCGGCCGGGCGACGTTGGGCACATAGTCCAGGTCGCACTCAGGGTCGGGAATTTCATAGTTGATCGTGGGCGGCATAACCTGGTGGAAGATAGCCAGGGCGGTGATGGCGGTTTCCACTCCGCCGGCCGCTCCCAGCAGATGCCCGGTCATGGATTTGGTGGAGCTCACCCCGACCCGGCCGGCCCGGTCTCCGAATACCTTCTTGATGGCCAGCGTTTCGGTTTTGTCGTTATACTGGGTGGACGTCCCGTGGGCGTTTATGTACTGGATATCTTCCGGGCTGACCCGGCCGTCCTCCAGGGCCAGCCTCATAACCCGGGCCGCCCCGTCTCCGTCCGGGCTGGGGGCAGTCACATGGTAGGCATCGCTATTAAGGCCGTAGCCCAGAACTTCGGCATAAATTCTGGCTCCGCGCTTCAGGGCCGCCCCGAGCTCCTCCAGGATGACAATCCCCGCTCCCTCGCTCATCACAAAACCGTCACGTTGAGCGTCGAACGGCCGGGAAGCTTTCTCCGGTTCGTCGTTTCGTTCCGACAGAGCTTTCATGTTGCAGAATCCGGCCAGGCTCAGCGGGGTAATCGGAGCTTCGGCCCCGCCGGCAATCATCCGGTCGGCGACGCCCGATTGAATCATTCGGAAAGCCTCGCCGATAGCGTGAGCTCCGGTGCTGCAGGCGGTGGCATTGGCCATGTTGGGACCGCTGGCCCGATAGCGGATGGAAATATGACCGGAAGCTTCGTTGATGATGGTCTGGATGATGAAAAACGGCGAAACTCGGTCCGGGCCTTTTTCCAGCAGAACCCGGTGTGTCTCCTCGATTGAACCGATCCCGCCGATTCCGGAGCCGACATAGACACCGGTGCGTTCCCCCGCCAGAAGAGCCGGGTCGAGGCCGGCGTCCTGAACCGCCAGATCGGCCGCGGCGATGGCGTACTGAACGAACAGGTCCATCTTGCGGGCTTCTTTTCGGTCGACAAACTGCTGGACGTCAAAATTTTTTATTTCCCCCGCTATCCGGGTCGGAAAACGCTCCGGGTCAAAACGGGTGATGCGGCTGACGGCCGAGCGCCCGTCCAGGATCGACCGCCAGTTGGGCTCTACCCCCAGGCCGAGAGGCGTAACCAGACCCAGGCCGGTAATAACCACTCTTCTCGCTGCCATAGCTGGAGAATTCACAGAAAAATTCCTGATGGAGACAATAAAGGAGCCGGGATAACCTTATTTTCCCTTGTAATGCTCCAGAATATAATCGAGGGCTTTGCCCACCGTGTTCAACTTCTCGGCTTCGTCGTCGGGAATGTTCAGGCCGAACTCGTCCTCCAGAGCCATAACCAGCTCGACTGTGTCCAGCGAGTCGGCACCCAGGTCCTGGGTAAAAGAAGCGTTTTCGGTAATCTGCTCTTCGCCGATATTCAGCTTGTCCGCAACGATGCTCTTGACTTTCTTTAAGAGTTCTTCTCTCTCCATAGTTACCTCCAATTAATTTTTTATTATTACATGTACATTCCGCCGTTGACATTGATAACCTGGCCGGTAATGTAGGCGGCCTCGTCGGAACACAGGAATTTAACCGCCCTGGCCACATCAACCGGCAGGCCGAATCTTTTCATAGGAATGATATCGAGGAAAGCTTTTTTGACTTCTTCAGGCAAGTTTTCCGTCATCGGAGTGGCAATATAACCGGGAGCCACACAATTGACCGTGATCCCCCGGGCCGCCACTTCTCTGGCCAGCGATTTGGAAAAGCCGATCAATCCGGCTTTGGAAGCGGCGTAATTGGTCTGACCGAAATTGCCCATCAGTCCGACGACCGAAGCGATGTTCACGATTCGGCCGTATCTGGCGGAAAACATCGGTTTGAGAGCTGCCCGGGAAAAATTGAAAGCCCCCTTCAGGTTGACCCGCAGCACCAGGTCCCAGTCTTCTTCTTTCATCCTCAGAAGAATTGAGTCCCGGGTGATGCCGGCATTGTTTACCAGATGGTCAAGCCTGCCCAGTGAACCCAGGACTTCGTCCACCACCCGGGCCGCCCTGACGGAATCGGTGACGTCGGCCTCATAAACCAGGGCTTTAATGCCCAGGCCGGCCAGCCTGTCGGCCACCTGATTCAGTTTGTCTTTCTGGATATCAACCAGGACTACCGTGGCCCCGGCCCGGCCCAGTTCTTCGGCGATGGCTTCGCCGATGCCCTGGGAAGCGCCCGTGACCAGAGAGACTCTGTCCGCGAGAATCATTTCGACTCTCCAGGCCGGGAATAAAAAATGGGCACTGCCGGCCGGGCCGCGACGGATTCAGACCGCCTCCGGCCCCGGTCAGAGGCACGGCATCCGATTAAAAGATTAGCAGCACCCTCGTTTCCGGCCATAATTCTTAATGCCTTCTTAACCCGTTAAATTTCCGCAACGTTCGGTAAATAGTCTATCTTTTTAAAGAAAATTTGCAACAATTTTTCTTTGGCTGGACGACCAGATGCCGACGGTCGAATTTTTTCCCTGCCGGGAAGCAGGCGGGCGAGAAGCCGACCTCCGGACAGGTCGTGGTCTTTTCCCGGCCAGAAGGCTGACCCGGACCCGGTCCCGCGCGCAACAACCATAACAGAGACTCGCCTACTGTTCCTGTCCCTCAATGACCTGCCGCCCCTTATAAAAACCGCATTCCGGGCAGGCCCGGTGAGGCAGCTTGGGGCTGCCGCAGTTCGAGCAGAGCGCAAAAGAGGGCAGGGTCAGGTGGTCATGCGACCTTCTCTTGCCTTTTCTGGAATGTGAATGTCTTCTTTTTGGGTTTGGCATTTATTTCTTATCTCTCAAAAAAGATTTAAGTTTCTCCAATCTGGGGTCGGAATCTCTGACCTCGCAGGAGCAGCGGCCCTGATTGATCAGCTCCCCGCAGACCGGGCAGATGCCCTCGCAATCTTCCGAACACAGCGGACGCAGCGGGAAGCTCAGGTTAAGCTGCTCCAGGATGATGGCCCGCAGGTCAAGCTGCTGCTGATAGTAGAAAAAGCGGTCCAGGTCTTCCTCCTCCAGCTCTTCCTTCATCTCGTCCAGCTCTTCCGGCAGGTAGACCAGGTCGAATGCCGAATCGACGCAGTACTCAAACGGCCTCAGACAGCGGCTGCAGACGAAACTCAGCCTGGTGCTGAGCCGTCCCTTGACCTGAACGTCGCTTCCGACCTTTCTGATTTCCACCTCGGCATGGGTTGGCTGCAGAAAGACGGCGTCTTCCTCAACCAGGTCCAGACCGACGAAGTCAAAATCCTGGTCGATGTGCAATCCCTCTCGGGGAATTTCGTTGACATCGATAACCATGGATGAATCCTTTTATGACCAAGTATTATACCAGCTCAGACCGGGTTGTCAACCAACCCCCCCCCCCGCCGGTCCCGGATCAGGCTGAGTTTCGGTAACGGCCCGGATGGGGAAGTGGCAACGGCCGGAGAGCCTGCCTGTCCGCGCCGTTTGACCCGTTACCCGACGGGAGCCGTCGACGCCCCAGCCGGCGGGAAACTTAGCCCGGGCCGCCCGGCTTTGCTCCCGGCCGCCGGTCGCGGCCAACGCTTGCCAGCAGGAGCAATTGGAGTATAATCACAGATGAAGGAACGCCGAGGATGGAAGGCTTTAACACCAGGATTGAGTACAAGGGCAATATCCTTATGGTGCAAACCCAGGACAAAGGCCCGGCCTTCAATTACGTCGAATCCCTGATTTATCTGGCCGGACGGGTTATTTCTTCCAAAAGGTCGTCTTACTCTGCTCACCTCAACCAGCCCAATCTCCAGGAAATAATCCAGAAGCTGGTGGAAGAACTTCACGCCGACGTGCTGGATGAAATAGTCGAAGGCAAGTACGACAAGTTGCTCGAATGACACCTGGCAGGCTTTTCCTGATCGACGGCAACTCGCTGCTTTACCGTTCATATTATGCCATCCAGAAGCTGTCTAACTCGGCCGGATTTCCCACCAACGCCATTTATGGCTTTATCAATAACCTGAACAAGATAATCGAGGAAGAAAATCCCGAGTACCTGGGAGTGGTGTTCGACACCGGGGCTCCAACCCTTAGACACCAGGCCTACCGGGAATATAAAGCCGGGCGGCGTCCGATGCCCGGGGACCTGGTAGTCCAGGTTCCGGTCCTGAAAAAAATAATCTCCGCCCGGCGGATTCCTCTATTTGAATACCCGGATTACGAAGCCGACGATGTGCTGGCCACCCTGTCGAGACTGGCTGCCGAGCAGCAGATCTGCGTGGTTATCGTCACCACCGATAAAGACCTTCTCCAGGTGCTGGGACCGAGGGTGGTCATCCACAACCCGGCCAGGGATCTTTACCTGATTGATAATGGGCTGTGTCCGGAATGTCTGGCCCTGTTGAAAAATAAAGAAATAAAAAGGGTGGAAGAGTTTTTCGGAGTCCCGGCCGCCCTGGTGGCCGATGTCCTGGCCCTCTGGGGAGACGCTTCCGACAACATTCCGGGAGTGCCGGGCGTGGGCGAGAAAACGGCCAAGAACCTGATTCTGGAATTCGGGACTCTGGACAACCTGATTGCCAATCTCGACCGGGTTAAGAATCCCCGGATTCGGGAAAACCTGAAGAAGAACCTGGACAGCCTGGAGTTGAGCCGGAAGCTGGTCCGGGTGGAAGACGGCCTTAACCTGGAACTCGACCTGGAGTGCTTCAAACCGCAGGAGCCCGACAGCCAAACCCTGATCGAACTATTCCGGGAGCTGGAATTTACCAGTTTCATCCCCCGGTATATAAATAATTTAAATAAGGAACGTCCGGCCAGGAACTTTGAAACCATTCTGGACCGCGAATCGTTCCAGAAGTTATTGCTCGCTCTGCGCGAGGCCGGAGAGGTCGCTCTCGATACCGAAACCACCAGCCTCTTCCCGACCCGGGCCAGGCTGGTGGGCCTGTCCTTTTCGCTCCAACCCGGCCAGGCCTGCTATCTCCCCCTGCGGCATCTATACCCGCTGGCCCCTGCCCAGCTGCCGGCCGAAGAAGTGCTGTCGGAACTAAAGCCCCTGCTGGAGCATCCGGACCTTAAAAAAATCGGCCAGAATATCAAATATGATTACATCGTCCTGAAACGGGAGGGTATCGAGCTGCGGGGCATCTATCTCGACACCATGGTCCTGTCCTATCTCCTGGAACCAAACTGGGGTAAGCACAACCTCGATAGACTGGCCGCTCACTATCTTCAAGAAGCCAAGATTCCGTTTGACAGTCTGGTCGGCAAGGGGAAAAAACAGCTGACCATGGACCGGGTGCCGGTCGACCGGGCGGCCGAGTACGCCTGTCAGGATGCCCATTTAGCCCTTAGCCTCAGCCGGGCGCTGTGGCCGCGAATCGAGGCCAGGAAGCTGGACTGGCTGTACCGGGAAATAGAACTGCCGCTGATCGAGGTGCTGGCCGAAATGGAAATTTCCGGCGTCCGCCTGGACCTGAATCTGCTGCGGGCGCTGGGCAGCGATCTCGAAACTCAACTCAGGACGCTTGAAAAAAAGATCTATGAACTGGCCGGCCAGGAATTTAATATCAACTCTCCCCGGCAGCTCAGCCAGGTTTTGTTTCACAAATTAAATCTTCCCCCTTCCAGGAAAACCAGGATCACCCGCGGCCTGTCCACGGCCACCGAAATACTGGAAGAGCTGGCCCCCCTGCATCCTCTGGCCGGAGCGGTGCTGGAGTACAGACAACTGGCCAAGCTGAAATCCACCTACGTCGAGGCGCTGATTGAGCTGGTGAACCCGGAGACCGGGCGGGTGCACACTTCGTACAACCAGACCGTAACCGCCACCGGCCGGCTGTCTTCCTCCGACCCCAATCTGCAGAACATCCCGGCCCGGGGAGAAATGGGGAAGAAGATCCGCCAGGCTTTCATCCCGGACGACGGCCATTGGCTGCTGTCGGCCGACTATTCACAGATTGAGTTAAGGCTGCTGGCCCATCTGTCGGAAGACCCGTTGCTCCTGGAGACCTTCCGCGGCGGCCGGGACATCCACCGCGAGACCGCGTGCCGGGTGTTCGGCCCGGCGGCTGAATTGTTTCCCGATGAGATGAGGCGCCGGGCTAAAATCATTAATTTCAGCATTATTTACGGGACCTCGGCTTTTTCTCTGGCCAAGGAACTGGAAACCTCATCGGCCGAAGCCCAGAAGTTTATCGACCGCTATTTCTCAGACCATAAAAAAGTAAAAGAATATTTAGAGGGCGTGGTGGAGCAAGCCAGAGAAAAGGGATATGCCGAGACCATTTTCGGCCGCCAGCGGCAGATACCGGAGTTAAAAAGTTCCGACCACAACACCTTTCAGGCCGGCCGGCGGATGGCCCTCAACACACCCATTCAGGGTTCGGCGGCCGACATCATCAAGCTGGCCATGGTTAAAATTTACCGGGAGATCAGGTCCCGGGGACTGAAAACCAGGATGATTCTCCAGGTGCACGACGAGCTGGTCTTCGAAGTGCCCGAAAACGAAAAAGAACGGATCGAACAGCTGGTCAGAGAGAGCATGGAAAACATCTGTTCTTTGAAGGTTCCGCTAAAAGTTAACCTGGGGTGGGGGAGAAACTGGGCCGAAGTTAAATAGCCGGCATTCAGACCGGCTCAGGCCAGCGGTTTCTGGTAAACCCGGTAAATCTTGTAAATCTGGCCACCCAGCCTTTCCATTTCCGCCCTGACCCGGACATTGGCTTCCATCTCATGATGGGTATCCATGATTTCAAAGCCGGCTTTCTGAGCCGAAGTCAACACGGCCACTCCCATCAGTGCATCCAGACCCATCCCCCGGTACTCCTTCTTGATAGCGCCCAGCAGCAGGTCGAGCTGCCTGGTTTTTTTCTGAGCCCGCAGGATATGAATAAGACCGAACGGCAGCAGCCGGCCGCGGGCTTTTTTTATGCCGGCGGTCATATCGGGGATAGCGACGATAAAAGCCACCACCTGGCCGTCTTTCAGAACACCCTTTATAAATCGCGGGTCAAGAACCGGCATGTATTTCTTAGCCAGGTCGTCCATTTCCTTTTCATCCAGCGGAGCGTAGCCGTAGATATTGCTCTCAACGTAAGTCTCGTTCATCAGAGCCAGGATAGGCCTGATCCAGGGCTTGAGTTCTTTTTTCGACCGAAACTCCAGGAGCTGAAAACCTCTCTTTAGAATTCTTTCGGCTACCCGTTTATAGATTTCCGGCACTTCTTTGGGCACATCTATTTTATAGACAAAATAATCGATGTCCTTGGTATAGCCCTCCTTTTCCACCATCTCCGGCAGCCATTCGAAATTATAATAGGTGGCAATGGTGGCCCGGTTCTCAAAACCTTTGATCAGAAAGCCTTCGGGGTCCTGGTCGGAAAAACCGTAAGGCCCGATGATGCGGGTCATGCCTCTTTCCCGCGCCCACTCCTCCACCCGGCTCAGCAGGGCATGAACCACCGCCTGGTCCTGAATGCTTTCCAGAAAGCCGAAGCGGGCGGTTTTCTCGTTCCGGACTTCATTGTAGCGGCGGTTGATGATGCCCATCACCCGGCCGACCACCTGGCCGTCCTTTTCGGCCAGCAACAGGATGGTGTCCGAGTAACTGAAGGCTTTGTTCTTTTTGGGGTTGAAATAGGCCCACTCATCCAAATAAATAGGAGGCACCCAGTTCGGCCGGTCTTTATGCAGCTTTTCCGGCAGGTAAATAAAAGCTTTAAGCTGGGCCCTGGTTTTAACTTCAATCAATTCGATGCTCATGGTCACGTCCTTTCTTCAAAGAATTCTACCAGATTTTCTATCAAGAATTAAAAATATTTTTTCTGCGGGCGAATAAACATTTCCAGAGGGCGCAGCACGGGAATCGGGCCGGCCAGGCCGCGCTCTGCCTGGCTGACCGGTCTCTATCCTCCGCGGGAGCATCCCTTACTTTACGGGCGGCGGGCGAGGCCTCTGCCTCCCGACCGGCCATCGGGGCCGCGGATCAGGACCACCGGGCCGATTGCTCACCCCATCTGTGGAAAAAGCCCTGAGTTGACTGTGGAAAAGCTGCCGATTTTTTTGTGAATTTCTTGTGGCAAATTCTTGACAATAAGATTTTTATTTTAATATACTCATTAACTCATGAAAGTAGAAGCCATAACCCTCCTTACTATTTTCATTCCGATTTTAGGTTCGTTGCTGGTGCCTCTGGCCGGAGCCATTTCGCCCCGCGTCCGTTCTGCCTGGTCGGTGCTTCTGGGGGCCGTAACCGCTTTTCTCCCCCTGACCCTGATACCGCAGGCCATGAAGGGCGGCGAGGTGGTCTGGTCCAGAAGCCTGGCCCTGGGTCTGGATTTCGTCCTGGTCATCGACCCCCTGTCGATCTTCATGGCCATTGTTTCCTCGTTCATCGGGTTCCTGATCATCGTCTACTCGCTCGGCTACATCCACCACGAAGACCACCAGAATGAGTACTACCTGATGGTGGTGCTGTTCATCGGCTCCATGATGGGACTGGTGTTCTCCAGCAGCCTGGTCTTCATGTATCTGTTCTGGGAAATAATAGCCATCGCCTGCTGGCGATTGATCGGCTTTTACCGGCAGAAGGACTACATCCTGAAAGCCGATAAGGCTTTCCTGGTGACCTTCGGCGGAGCGGTGGTCATGCTGCTGGGCTTTATCCTGATCTACGGTCAGACCGGCACCTTCAACCTGGTGGATATGCGCGGAGTGGCCGTCTCCGGCACGGCCGTCCTGTTAATCCTGTTCGGCATGTTCTCCAAGTCGGCCACCGTCCCCCTGCACACCTGGCTGCCGGACGCCGGCGTGGCCCCGACCACGGTGACCGCCCTGCTGCACGCGGCCGTCCTGGTCAAGATCGGCGTTTACGCCTATGCCCGTCTTTTCCTGTACACTTTCAAGATTCCGCCTGACTGGCAGCAGGCCATCATCATCCTGGCCGTCCTGTCCAGCCTGATTTCGGCCGGCGCGGCCACGGTGGAAAATGATTTCAAAAGAATCCTGGCTTACTCCACGGTCAGCCAGATTGGTTATATTTTTCTGGGATTGAGCGTTTCCACCCCGACCGCTATCTCCGGCGCTCTGCTGTTCATTCTGATGCACGGGCTGGCCAAGGCCGGGCTGTTCCTCTGCGCCGGTATCGTGATTCACGCCACCCACAAACGCGATATCAGAGAGATGGGCGGGTTGATCAAGACCATGCCCATAACAGCCATATCATTTTTGATTTGCGCCTTTTCGGTCATCGGACTGCCGCCTCTGGGCGGTTTCTTCTCCAAGCTGCTGGTCATCATGGGAACGGTCCAGGCTGACCAGGTCTGGGTAGCCGCTCTGGCTCTGTTCACCGCCGTCCTGACCATGTTTTATCTGCTCCGGGTTTTTGCTCTGGTGTTTCTGGGCGACCTTAAAATCCCGGCCCCGGAGAAAACTCCTTCCATGGTCGGAGTGGTGGCTGCCCTGGCCGTCCTGTCAGTCGTGGCCGGGCTGCTGGTAACCTACCCGATGAAGCTCGTCCAGATGGCAACAACTCACATAAGCTGGTGGCTAAGATGAGTTCAACAATTTTACTGTGGCCCATTCTTTTTCCGGCCGCGATGGCCGTGGTGCTGCTGTTGATCCCGACCCGGGTCAAGCTGGTGCGGGAAATTCTGTCGGTTCTGAGCTCGGGAGCCCTGCTTTACCTCGGTTTCATGCTTTTTTCCCGGAAAACCCTGTCGCTGGTTTCCGACTGGCTGGGAGCGGGCATTAATTTTGACCTGAGGCTGTATCATTTCTCGGCCTTCATCCTGCTGGCTCTCAGCGGATTTCTGTTTTTGATCTGCCTCTACTCGGCCATCAAGATGCAAAACCATCCGCGGGTCAGAGAATATTACGCTTATGTTTTTCTGGCCGCAGCCTTTTCCAACGGAGCGGTGCTGGCCAACAATTTCGTCCTGCTGGTGTTCTTCTGGGAAGCCCTGCTGATCACCACTTACGCGCTGGTAACTCTGGGCCTGAAACCGACCTCTCACCGGACGGCGGTCAAATCTCTGATCATCGGCGGTTTCTGCGATTTCGCCATGATTCTGGGAATAGGTCTGCTCTGGGCTTCAACCGGCAGCCTGACCATGGACAAGATCCACGTCGAGCCCCACGGGCTGACCGTGGCCGCCTTCGTCCTGATGATGATCGGAGCCATCGGCAAAGCCGGAGCCATGCCTTTCCATACCTGGATTCCCGATGCCGCGCTCGACGCCCCGGTGAGCTTCATGGCCTTCATGCCGGCCTCCTTTGAAAAGCTGCTGGGCATCTACCTTCTGGCCCGCATCACCCTGGATTTCTTCGAGCTTAAAGCCGGCAGCGGGCTGTCCATCCTGCTGATGATAATCGGCGCGGCGACCATTGTGCTGGCCGTATTCATGGCTCTGATCCAGAAGGATTTCAAGAAGCTGCTGTCCTTCCACGCGGTCAGCCAGGTGGGCTATATGGTGCTGGGCGTGGGCACGGCCATACCCATCGGCATCGCCGGCGGAATCTTCCATATGATCAACCACGCCATGTACAAGTGCGGCTTGTTCCTCAGCTCGGGTTCGGTGGAACACCGGGCGGGCACCACCGAGCTCAAGAAGCTGGGCGGGCTGGCCCGGGAAATGCCCTGGACGGCCATAGGTTTTTCGGTTTGCGCTCTGGCCATTTCCGGGGTCTGGCCGCTCAACGGCTTTGTCTCCAAAGAAATGGTATTCCACGGTGCCTTAGAGACCGGTTATCCGATTTTTGCCATTGCGGCCTGGGTCGGAGCCATCTTCACTTTTGCCTCCTTCCTCAAGGCCGGGCATTCGGTCTTTTTCGGCCCCCGGTCGACCGAGGTTCCCAGAACAAAAGAAAGCGAAGCTCCGATCGTCCTGCCGATTCTGATTCTGGCTGCTCTTTGCATTACCTTCGGAGTCTATAATAAATTGCCGCTTGAGAATTTCATCCAGCCGATCCTGTCCGGCCACGTTGAAGCCGGAGAGCACCTGGATTTCACCTCTCATGCTCTCGACCTGTTCAATCCCATTGCCGGGGTTTCCATCCTGTGCTTGATTATCGCTCTGGGCATCCATTTTTATGGCTGGAACCGCGGCGGCAAGAAGGCCTATCTGGCCTCGGAACCGATTCACAATCTGCCGGTTCTGCATAAACTCTACGACCTGTCCGAAGCCCGGTTCTTCGACCTCTACGAACAGGGCGTAAAATTCCTGCAGTGGCTATCGCGGCTGCTGTTCAAGTTTATCGACCGGCCGATCGATTTTCTGTATGAAAAAGTGGTAACCGCCGCGGGCCGCACTTTTACCGGCCTGCTGCAAAAGGCTCATAACGGCCAGTACGCTAATTACCTGGCCTGGACTGTCGGCGGCCTGGTGGTCGTCGTCTGGATAATTCTTCAGTTAATAAAATAGAGGAGGAGCGGTGGTTTTTTCATTCATTGTCATTCCGTTACTGGTAGCTGCTTTTCTGCCTCTGATAGGAAAATTTTCTAAAAAATTGCTGCCCGACCTTCTGACCAACGCCGCTCTGGCTTTCCTGGTGTTCAACGCGATCCTGCTGGTCAAGCCCATCTTCAATCAGGGCGTGATTGTCCAGAACCTGACCTGGCTGGGCGAAAAGGTCAACCTGCAGGTAGCCCTGGACGGATTCAACCTGTTCATGCTGTTCACCATCTCGCTGGTCAGCCTGTGCATCTCGCTCTTCTCCATTGATTACCTGGAACATTACGGCCACAAATCAACCTTCTATGCCCTGTTTCTGGTGATGATCGCCGGCATGAACGGCCTGGTGCTGGTTCCGGACCTGTTTTCAATCTATCTGTTCCTGGAAGTGGCGGCAGTGGCCTCCTACGCCCTGGTGGCGTTTGGCCTGGGCTACGACGAACTGGAAGCTTCTTTCAAGTACCTGATGCTGTCGGTGGTGGCTTCGGCTTTCGCCCTGCTCAGCATTACGATCATCTTCGGGATGACCGGCAGCCTGAATTTCCAGGCTGTGGCTCAGGGCCTGCAGGACCTGGACGCCAGAACGGTCCTGGGAGTCTGTGTCGCCTTCTTCATCATGGGCTTCGGGCTGAAAGCCGCCCTGGTGCCTTTCCATGCCTGGTTGCCGGACGCTCACCCTTCGGCCCCGGCTCCGATCTCGGCCATGCTGTCGGGCTTGCTGATTAAGGTTTCAGGCATATATGCTCTGTTCAGAATAATTTACAGCGTCATCGGGATGACTCCGGTGCTGTCTCAGTTGTTGATGGCCCTGGGCACCGTTTCCATGGTGGTGGCGGCCCTGCTGGCCCTCGGCCAGAAGGACGTAAAAAGAATGCTGGCCTATTCTTCCATCAGCCAGGTAGGCTACATTGTGCTGGGCCTGGCCCTGGGCACGCCGCTGGGCATCGCCGGAGCGCTGTTTCACCTGTTCAACCATGCTGTGGCCAAAGGGCTGTTGTTCTTGAATTCCGGCTCCATCCAGCATATCACCGGCACCCGCAACCTGGACGAGCTGGGCGGCCTGGGCAAAATGGTTCCGGTCACCGCCGGCACCAACCTGGTGGGCGCCCTGTCGATCGCCGGGGTGCCGCCGCTGGCCGGCTTCTGGAGCAAACTGATAATAATAATGGCCCTCATCCAGGCCAGGGAATTCGGCTACGCCCTGGTGGCCATCTTGGCCAGCATCCTGACCCTGTGGTATTACCTGCTGATCCAGAGAAAAGCTTTCTTCGGCCGGGTCAGCGAAAAGTGGCTGCAGGTTAAGGAAGCGCCTTTCTGGATGTCGGCCGCCAACCTGGTGCTGGCCCTGGTCTGTGTGCTGGTCGGCATTTTCTTTACTCCGATTTTCAAGACCTGGATTTCTCCGGCGGCAGAAGCCCTGGCCCGGGGAATTCAGCAGGTTCTGATGTGGGGATTGTGATATGGTCATACAAATAATACTGCTCTGCGGCCTGGTGATCTTTTCGGGACTGGCCATTCTGCTCAAAGACCTGCTCAAGGCTGCCCTGGCCCTGGCTGCGGCCAGCCTGTTCCTGGGAATCATTTTCTTCCGCCTGTCGGCGCCTTATGCCGGGGTGTTTGAGATTTCAGTGGTGGCCGGGCTGATCACCGTCCTGTTTATCCTGACCATCGCCCTGACCAGGAAAGGCGACGAAGTCACTGAGGCCCGGCTGGTTAAACTGGCCTTCCCGGTCTTTCTGATTCTGTTTCTGATTATCGACGGCCTGGTGATGAAATCTCTGCTGCAGAAAATTCCGGCCCTGCCCTCCGGCCCGGAAAGCGGAACATTTGGCGAGGTGCTCTGGAAGCAGAGAACGTTCGACCTGGTGGCCCAGGTCGGAGTCATCCTGGCCGGGGTCCTGGCCGTGCTGGCCTTATTCCGGAAAAAGGAAGAAGACAAAGATGAGTAACCTGTGGTTCCTGTATCTCTTCTTTTCCGCCCTGCTGATATTCATCGGCCTGTACTGTCTGCTGACCATGCGCAACCTGATCAAGCTGTTCATCGCCGTGGAAATCATCAGCAAGGGCGTCAGCCTGGCCATCGTGGCCACGGGCGCGGTCAAAAACAACATTCTGCTGGCCCAGAGCTTGGCCATTACCTACATCGTGGTGGAAGTGGCCCTGGTGGCCACCGCCCTGGCCCTGATCATCAACATTTATAAGAAAAACAAGAGCCTTGATGTCCGCTTACTTTCGAAATTGAAGGGATAAGCCATGAATGGACTGCAATTTTTACTTTCCCCGCCGGTGGCTTTCTTTTTCTTTCTGGCCGTGGCCGGCCTGCTCTATGCCCTGGGACGGGCCATGGCCCCCGGTCTAACCCGCACCGCCGGCAAACTCTCCACCTACGCCTGCGGTGAGGATATCCCGGGAGTCAAGGTGCAGTTCGGTTACCGGCTGTTCTACGTCTTCGCCCTGTTTTTCACCATCATGCACGTGGCCGCTCTGGTAATGGCCACTATTCCGATCGGAAAAGTAGCCTATTTGGGTATAATATATCTGCTGCTGATTTTTCTGGCCATCCTGGCCCTGATTACGAGGGATTAACATGCTGACCAAATTGACTAACTGGTCCCGGCTGAAATCGCCCTGGATTCTGCATTTAAATACCGGAGCCTGCAACGCCTGCGACATCGAAGTCGTGGCCGCTCTGACTCCGCGGTTTGACGTGGAACGGTTCGGCATCCTGCTGAAAGCCACCCCCCGCCACGCCGATGTCATCATCTGCACCGGTCCGGCCACCAGGCAGATGAAAGACCGGCTGGTGCGGATTTACGAGCAGACGCCCGACCCCAAGTTTGTGATCGCCGTCGGGGCCTGCGCCATGTCCGGCTGCGTCTACCGCGGAGCCTATAATGTAATCGGCGGCGTCGACCAGGTCATCCCGGTGGATGTCTACGTTCCCGGCTGCCCGGTTCGCCCGGACGCGGTCATCGACGGGGTGGTCAAACTTCTCAATAAACTGAAGGGATGAGGTCAAAATGAACGACCAGGTCTTAATAGATAAAGCCAAAGCCGGCCTGGGGGACAGGGTGGTGGAGATTGCCAACCCGGCTCCCCGGCGCATTTTTATCAAAGTAAAGGTGGATGACCTGCCGGCAGCCGTCGGCTGGTTAAAAAATGAGGCCGGGTTTACCCATCTGGCCACCATCAGCGGGGTGGACCTGGGGCAGAGCTTCGAGCTTCTCTATCACTTTGCCAACAACTTTACCTGCCTGACCTTCCGGTGCGAAATCCCCCGAGACAATCCGCGGTTGCCGAGCATCTGCGCCCTCATTCCCGGAGCCGTACTCTACGAACGAGAGCTGCAGGATATGTTCGGGATAGTCGTCCAGGACATTCCCGACGGTCGCCCCCTGGTGCTGCCCGACGACTGGCCGGCCGGCAATTACCCCCTGCGCAAAGACTGGAAGTACGAACGACCGCCCGAGGTCATTCCTGGAGGTAAGAAATGAAATTTCAGATACCCATAGGTCCACAGCATCCGGCTCTGAAAGAGCCCATCAGCCTGCGGATGACCGTGGAGGGCGAAATTATCCGCGAGGCTGACATCCGCCTCGGCTACAATCACCGCGGCCTGGAAAAACTGGCCGAGCAGAAGACCTGGATTCAGAATATTTACCTGACCGAGCGCATCTGCGGCATCTGTTCCCATTCCCACACCACCTGTTATGTCCAGGGGGTGGAAAAACTGATGGAGCTGGAGCCGCCCAAGCGCGGCCTATACATCCGGACCTTAGTGGCCGAGCTGGAAAGGATACACAGCCATCTCCTGTGGCTCGGAGTGGCCGGTCACGAAGCCGGGTTTGACAGTTTCTTCATGTATACCTGGCGCGACCGGGAAATCGTCATGGACATTTTAGAGATCATCTGCGGCAACCGGGTGCATTACGGCATCAACACCATCGGCGGCGTGCGGCGCGACCTGGACGAACAGCAGGTTAAACACATCTTAAATGCACTGGAAATTCTTCGGAAACGAAGCGAATATTATAAAAATCTGGGCACGACCGAACCCAGCTTCGTGGCCAGGCTGGCCGGAGTGGGCTACCTGTCAAAGGAAGACGCCATCGCCCTGTGCGCCGTAGGCCCGACGCTCCGGGCTTCCGGAGTGCCGATGGATGTCCGCAAGGACGATCCCTATGCGGTTTACGGCGAGATCCCGTTTGAAGTTTGCACCGCCGACACCTGCGACGTCCTGGGCCGGACGGTGGTTCGAATCAAAGAACTTTTCCAGTGCTATAACATAATCGAATATCTCCTGAAGAACCTGCCGGCCGGTCCGATAGCCGTCCGGGCTCCGAGGCGGGCCAAGCCCAACGAGGTGGTCAGTCGTTATGAAGCCCCCCGCGGTGAAAACATTCACTACATAAAAAGCAACGGCACCGATAAGCCCGAACGGCTCAAAGTCCGGGCTCCCACCCTGGGCAATTATGCGGCCACCATCAAAATGCTCAAGAACGGCTTTATCGCCGACGTGCCGCTGATTTTCGCCGCCATCGACCCCTGCATCTGCTGCGCCGAGCGGGCGGTGTCGCTGGTCGACGCCCGGACCGGGCAGGAAAAAATCATTTCCATGAACACCTTAAAAACTCTCAGCCTGAAAGACTCGGCTGGGACGGTAAGAAAGAGGGAAGCAGAATGGCCACTGTGAAGACTCTGATCTATCTTGTCATCTATCCCGGTCTGCTCTTCTTGTTCCTGTACTCCACCTTTGTCGAGTGGTACGACCGTAAACTTTACGCCCGTTTTCAGAACCGGATGGGACCCACCCATACCGGCCGTTTCGGGCTGCTGCAGCCGATCGCCGATTTCTTCAAGCTGATGGCCAAAGAGGACATCGTGCCGGACAGGGCTGACCGGAAGATGTTCTCCGTCCTGCCGGCGGTCGGGCTGGCCATTGTCTTTACGGCCATGCTGCTGCTGCCGGTCTGGAATTATACTCTGGAAGCTTCGTCGGTCATTTCCTTTAACGGCGACCTGATTGTCCTTCTCTATCTGTTAAGCCTGCCAACTTTTATATTCTTCCTGGCCGGCTGGTCTTCCACCAACCTGTTTTCCACCATCGGCGGCGCCCGGGTCCTGACCATGCTGTTCGGCTATGAGGTTCCGCTTTTCCTGGCCGTTCTGAGTCCGGCGGTCCTGGCCAACTCCTGGCGGCTGGCTGAAATCGCCGCTTTCTACCGGCAGCGGCCGGCCCTGGCTCTGGTCAACCTGCTGGGCTTTGTCATCGCCCTGATCTGCGTCCAGGCCAAGCTGGAAAGAACCCCCTTCGACATACCCCACGCCGAGACCGAAATTGTCGGCGGCACTTTTACCGAATATTCCGGGAAAAAACTGGCCCTGTTTCGCCTGATGATGGATGCGGAAATGGTGGTGGCGGCCGGTCTGCTGGCCGCAGTTTTTCTGGGCGGCTTCCCCGGCGGGCCGCTGCTCGGACTGCTGAACTTTGTGATTAAGACTCTGTTCGTGATCTTCTTCCTGGCCTTAATCAGAGCCACCACTTCCAGAATCAGAGTCGACCAGGTGGTAAGCTTCGCCTGGAAATACCTGGCCCCGCTGGCCATTCTGCAGCTATTAATCGTCATCCTGGTAAAGGGGTTGATTTCATGAAGATAGGCGTCTTTATCCCCGAACTGCTTCGGCATCTATTCAAGAAACCCGCCACGGTTGATTATCCCTTCAAGAAGCTGGAGGTCCCCAGGGACTTCCGGGGGTCACCCTACCTGCGCCCGGAACTGTGCATAGTCTGTCGGGCCTGCGAGCGCGACTGCCCGGCCGAAGCCATTGAAATCACCGCGGTGAATGAAGCCGAAAAAAGATTCAGGATGATTATCCACAACGACCGCTGCATCCACTGCGCCCAGTGCGTGGACTCCTGTCCGACCGAGGCTATGCTGATGGACGATAAATTTGAAATTTCCGACTACGACCGTCACAACCTGAAGATGAACTGGGAGTACGTCAGGGCAGTGGTCAAACCGAAATCGGAACCCAAAACTTCATAGCGCTGAGATAAAGTCCGGCCGGTTTTTCCCGGCCGGAATCGTGCTAAAAGGGAGCTTATGCCTGGAAAGGGGCGGGCGGATGTCGGACCGCTGGGTTACCTTTCTAAACCATGAATTGCGGGGGATAGACCGGCTGCTGGTGCTGGGCACCGGAAACGCCCTGAAAGCAGACGACGCAGCCGGACTGCTGGTGGCCAGCCTGCTCGACCGCCGGCTCAGCCGCCGTCAGAAGGCCAGGGTGAAAGTGCTGCGGGTCTATGAGCTCATCGATGCTTACAATCGCCGCCTGAAACGGCTAAAGCCATCCCATCTGATAATTGTCGACGCCTTCGACTCCGGACGCCAGCCGGGATTCATCATGGCCACCAGACTGGAGACCGGGCGCCGGAAAAAGAAAAAGATAAGCAGTGAATTCTACACCTTGCTCGAAAACTTGAGCGCCAACTCTGCCTGCCGGATCTATTTTCTCGGGATTCAGCCGGCGCTGCTTGATTTCGGACATCCGATCTCGGCCCCGGTTAAAGAAGCTTGCCGGAAAGTGGCCGACTATATAGCCGGACTGGCCTCAGACCGCCCCCCTGAGGCTTAAATTTTCATCGGCATCAACACGTAGAGATAAACACCCCTGGTTTCTGATTCCGGCTTGATTAGAACGGCGCTGTTTTCATCCTTGATTTCAAAAATCACCCGCTCTGAGTCAACGGTTCCCAGAAAATCGAGCAGGTACTGAGAATTAAAGCCGATTTCCAGGTCCTTGCCCTGGTAGTCAACCGACAGCTTATCCCGGGCTTCTCCGAATTCCGGGTTGGAAGAAAACAGTTTCAGCTCGCCCGCCTTAAGGTCGAATTTTATGCCCTTCGATTTTTCGGAGGACAGGATCGAAACCCGCCTTATGGCCGTGGTCAGGGCTTCTTTTTCGACATTCAGGACATTCGGATTATCCCTGGGCATAACCGCCTGATAGTTGGGGAACTTGCTCTCAATAATTCTGCTTATAAGCATCCGGTTCTGGACCCGGAAAAACAGGCTGTTCTCGTCATAATCAAACTCCACCTTCTCATCATCAAACTTCTTAAGCTCATTCAGCGTCTTCTTGGAAATGATTTGATTAACCTCTTTGTCCACCTTCAGGTCTTCAAATTCTCTTTTCGTATATGATAGCCGGTGTCCATCGGTGCTGACCAGCTCCAGCTGGTTGTTCTTGACGGACAGCAGGGCGCCGTTCAGATAATAGCGCTGTTCCTGCGTGATGGCATACAGCACGCAATCTATCATTTCTTTGAAATCCGCCACCTTCCAGGAAATGGCTCTCTCAAATCCTGAATCCTGAATGGCCGGAAAATCTTCTTCCGGCGCCGTCAGGATCTTAATCTCGCTCTCGCCTGACCTAACTACCAGGTGCTCTTCTTTTTTTGTAAATTCGACGCTTTGATCATCAGACAGAAGTTTTATAAAATCGAATAACTTGCGCCCGTTGACGGCCGCTTTCCCTTCCTGCCTGACTTCGGCTTCAAAACTGGTCTTCAGGCCGACCTCCAGGTCGGTTCCCACCAGCTCCACCCGTCCGTTGCCGGCTTTAATCAAAACATTGGACAGGATGGGCATAGTCGTTCTTTTTTCCACAATACCCTGCAGAAGACCTAATTCATTAATAATATTGTTTTTAGTAGCCGAAAATTTCATTTTTTCCACCTTTCTTCAACGTCAATAATATAATTAAAAAATAAAAAAAGGCAATAATAAAAATAAAAGAAGGGGAAGATGATATGTGCAAAATTCCGCTCTTCTTTATTGATTTCATCACTTTAGCAAATGAATCAGGCTGTTGATTTCTCTGTTGAATTCCTGGTCGTGCTCTCTTAATTTTTCTATTTTCCGGATGCTGTGGAGGACGGTGGTATGGTGTTTACCTCCAAATTTCTTGCCGATCTCGGGCAGAGAGTTGTCGGTCAACTCTTTGGCCAGGTACATGGCCACCTGTCGGGGAAAGGCCACCCGGGGAGAATTGTTTTTTGATTTCAGCTCAGAGGGTTTGATTTTGTATTGAGTGCACACAACTTTCTGGATCTTTTCCACAGTGATGATGTGGGCCGAGGCGTCAAGCAGTCCCTTGAGGGCTTCCTTGGCCAGCTCCAGGTCGATCCGGGAGCCTTTTAGCGAAGCGTAAGCGATAACCCGTCGCAGGTAGCCCTCGAGTTCCCTGATGTTGGAGTGAACCTTGTCGGCAATGTACAGGGCTACGGGCTCGGGCAGGGCGATATCTTCCATCTCGGCTTTTTTCTTGAGGATGGCGATTCTGGTTTCTATATCCGGGGGGCGAAGGTCGGCAATCAGTCCCCACTCAAACCGCGAGCGAAACCGGTCTTCCAGATGGGGAATGTCCTTGGGCGGGCAGTCGCTGGAAATTACGATCTGCTTCTGACTGTCGTAAAGATGATTGAAAGTGTGGAAAAATTCTTCCTTGGTTCTTTCCCGCCCGGAAATGTAATGGATATCATCCATCAACAGCACATCCACTGCCCGGTATTTCTGCCGGAATTCGAGGATTTTTCCGTACTGCAGGTGGTTGATGAGCTCATTCATAAAGCGTTCGGTGGTCACGTAAAGGACTTTGAGCCGGGCGCTGGCGTGCATGATCTGGTGCCCGATGGCGTTCATCAGGTGAGTTTTGCCCAGGCCGGCGCCGCCGTAGATGTAAAGAGGATTGTAAGACTTGGCCGGGTTCTTGGCCACGGCCACGGCTGCGGCGTGGGCAAACTGGTTGCAGTTGCCGACGACGAAATTTTCAAAGGTATAATTGGGATTCAGGTTGGCAACCTGAGTCACTGCCTGGTGGAGCTTCCGTTCATCCGGAGAATTGCGCAGAAAGGAAGCCGGCGTCTCGTCATAAATATACTTGATATCGAAGCTTTGGCTGAATAATTCCTGGCAGCATTCGTTGATCAGCCGGGAATAGTGGAAACTGAGCCAGTCCTTGAAATAAGCGTTAGGGACCTTGATGTAGAGTGTTTCGCCGTCCTCGCCGATATATGAGGTGGGCTCGAACCAGGTTTCAAAAGCCTGAGCCTCAACCCGGTTTTTGACCGCAGCCAGTATCCTGTTCCAGGGATTAATTTTATCTTCAACCTTCATGACGCGCCAAAAGATTTCCACAGAAATTTTCACAGCTGTGGAAAACGCTCCCGCCTGCAAATCAGGTGGGGAAACGCAAAAAATATTACCATCAGGCCGATCAAAATTCAAGCAGTTTTTTTGTCGGGCCCGAAAGGCGGGGCTGGAGCCGGCGACCAATGGCTAATTATTCCGGATCGTGACCGCAAGACACCGGGCAGAGCAAGCAGGGCTGAGGTTTCAGGGCTCCGGATCGGCTGGAAATATTGAGGCCCGACAGTTGCGCCCGGGGCCTTTTTATGCTATACAAATACTTCTTCCTGAGAAAGATAAATCTCAAGAAAGCGAGAAAGAAAATGGCCAGAGAGTGTCATATCTGTCATAAAGGACCGATCTTCGGGCACAGCATCAGTCATTCCAACAAGGCTTCGCGCAAGAAATGGAGCGCCAACCTGCAGCGGATTAAAGCCAGAACGGAAAGCGGCGTGAAGACCATCTGGGTCTGCACTCGCTGCCTGCGTTCGGGCCGGGTGCAGAAAGCGGTCTGAAGTCAATCCCTTTCTACCGAATCGATATCCTTCAAGCGGTTGATTTTGTCCGTGATTTTTTGCAGATGATTTAGGTCTTCGATCGTAATCTCCAGGGAGATGCAGGCCCGACCGTCTCCACTGGTGCTGACTTCGGCCCGGGAAATGTTTCCTTTCTGTTCGGCCACGACTGTGGCCACCCTGGCCAGCACGCCGGGCGAATCCTTGGCCCGCACCAGCAGACGGGCTTTGAAGTTGCCCCTGAAAGCCGGGTCCCAGGCCACTTCCACCAGACGCTGCGAGTCCAGGATTTCCTTCTGGACCAGATAGCAGCGCTGGGCATGGACCGTCAAGCCTTTGCCGGCCGTCAGGTAGCCGACCGCCGGTTCGCCCTTGATGGGAGAGCAGCATCGGGCCAGGGTAATCATCTGTTCTTCCAGGTTCTTGATCACCAGGCCCTGAGCCGGGCTGCGCCCGGCAATTTTCTCCACCATCTTTTTAAGCAGGCCGGGCGGTGAGGCTTCGGCAGTCTCCCGGCCCCAGGTCAGTCGCTCCATTAATCTCCGGTCGATGACGATTTTGCCCAGGCCGGCCAGCAGATAAAAATCTTCCAGGCTCTGGAGCCTTAACTTGAATTCTCTGTTCAACCTGTCCTTCAGGGTCGTTTCCGAACGCAGGTCGGCCGGCAGCTTGAATTTCCTGGCTTCTTTCTCCCAGAGACGACGGCCGAGTTCTATGGCTTTCTTCCTGGTCCTGAGGTTCAGCTGCTTTTTGATTTGCTGTCGGGCCGCAGCCGTGGCTACCCAGTTCAGCCAGCTGCGGTGCGGGCTGCGGTCGGGCGAGGTGATAATCTCCACGATGTCTCCGGTTTTGAGCTGGGTGCGAAGGGGCATCAGCTCGCCGTTGATCCTGGCCTCCCTGGCCCGCAGCCCGATTTCCGTGTGGATCTTGAAGGCAAAATCCAGAGCGGTGGCGCCGGGCGGCAGGTTGATCACTTTTCCCTTGGGAGTGAAGGCATAAATCTCTTCCGGGATGAGATTAATCTTGAGGTTCTTAAGGAATTCTCTGGGGTTTTTCTGTTCGCTGAACAGGGCCGCGATTTCCCGCAGCCACTGTAGTCGCTGGTCTTCTCCGGTCAGCCCGGTCGGCGCGCCTTCTTTGTATTTCCAGTGAGCGGCGATTCCATTTTCAGCCAGCTCGTGCATCTCCCGCGTCCGGATCTGAATTTCAAAGGTCTGCTTGTTTTCAGTGATGATGGTGGTGTGGAGCGATTGGTAAAGGTTGGGCTTGGGCATGGCGATAAAATCCCGGAAACGCTGCGGCAGGTGAGGCCAGCGCTGATGAATGATGCCCAGGGCCGAATAGCAGTTTTTAACCGAGTCGGTGATGATTCTCAGGGCCAGGAAGTCATAGACCTGGTCAAAATCCACACCCTTTTTCTTCATCTTGGAGTAGACGCTGTACAGCCTTTTGATTCTGACCTGGATTTCGGCCGGGATGCCGTTGTCCTTCAGCAGCTGCTCCATCGCCTTCTTCAGTTTTTTCAGTTCTTTCTCGCCTTTTTTCAGCTCCGGCTCCACCAGGGCCACCATTCTGAAATATTCGTCCGGCTCCACGTAACGGAAAGACAGGTCTTCCAGCTCGGCCCGGATGCGGCCCATGCCCAGGCGATTGGCGATCGGGGCGTAAATTTCCAGGGTTTCCTGAGCTATGCGCCGCTGCTTGTCCTCACTCAAATAATGGAGGGTCTTCAGGTTGTGCCAGCGGTCGGCCAGCTTGATGAAAATAACCCGCAGGTCATCGGTCATGGCCAGGATGATCTTCCTGATGGTCTCGGCCCGGGTTTCCTCGGGCGAGGCGTCTTCCATCCGGCTGATCTTGGTCACCCCCTCCACCAGGGAGGCCACTTCCCGGCCGAAATTTTCTCTGATTTCGCCCGGGCCGACCTCGGTGTCTTCCAGCACGTCGTGGAGCAACCCGGCCACCAGGGTGGTCAGGTCCAGGTTCATCTCGGCCAGGATGTTGGTGACTTCCAGAGGATGGCTGAGGTAAGGCTCGCCCGAACGGCGAATCTGTCCTTTGTGAGCCCGGGCGGCGAAAACGTAGGCTTTCTGCAGAATACGAAGGTCTTTTTCGGAATACTTGCCCTGGATTTTTTCTACTATGTCGTCAAAGCGAATCATGTTCCCGGGAACCGTGAAACTTCTAAAATCTTATCCGGCCAGAAAGGAAGACAGGACCTCATACACTTCTCCGGCCGAGATGTTATCCAGACAGCGATGGTCGTAAGGACAGGTCTTGTAACTGCAGGGGGCGCAGGGGGCGGGTTTCTGCAGCACCACGGCCGGCGGCTGAGCCGGCCCGGAGATATGGGGGTCGGTCGGGCCGTACAGGCCGACCACCGGAATGCCCAGCAGATTGGCCAGATGGGTCAGGCCGCAATCATTGCCCAGGAAGACCTTAGAGCCGGCGATAATCCCGGCTGTTTCTTCCAGGCTGAGTTGCCCGCAGAAATCGGCCACCCGGCCGTCGAGTCCTGAGATCAGAGCCTGACCGGTCTCCCGGCTGGCGTCGGAACCGATGAGCGCTACCTGTCGCTTGCTTTCCAGTATCAGGCCAATCAGCTCCCGCTGCCGTCTTAACGGCCAGATTCTGGCCGGGCCAGAACGGGACCCGGGTTTTATGGCCACCGTCGGAAGCTCGGGGTCAAGCCCGGACTGCTTCAGCCGGCCGGCGGCCAGCTCTCGGAAACGTTTGGGAAGGTCGAGCCGGAGCGGTCGATCGGCGGCCTGAAGGCCGAGTCTGGCCAGAAGCTGAAGATAATGTTGCTTCAGATGCAGCTGGGGGTCGGTGGCCCGGAGACGGCTCCTTTTGGTCAGCATGAAACCGCGTCCCTCGCGGTCATAGCCCCAGCGCTGGGGAATTCGGGCCAGATAGAACAGGAGGGCGGAAGCAAAAGATTCATCCAGCAGCAGGCCCAGGTCAAAGTCCATTTTTCTGAGTCGGGCGGAAGCCCGCTTTAATCCGGCGATATCTTTGAATTCAGGCAGGCGGACCACCTGGTAACCGGGGCTGAGATTTTCAAAAAAATCGGCGTAATTGTCCGGCGGCAGGATGGAAATCTCAGCGGCCGGAAAATTTTGCTCCAGAGATTTTAAGCACGGGAAGGCCAGGAGTGAAGCCCCCAGGGTGCGGGGCAGGTGAACCAGGATTTTCATCAGGTTAATTCTAAGCCGACCTCAGAATGTTGTCAAAAATTATTTCTCTCCGGTCGGGTCGGATGGGCCGCCGGCCGGCTGGTCGGCCTCATTTTTGGGCTGGCCGGTCTTTTGCCGGCCGTTCCGGCCGTTGCCTCCGGCCGGAGAATTTTTGTGAGCATAGTCGGTGATGTACCAGCCCGAGCCCTTGAACTGAATGGCCGGGCTGGAAATCAGCCGGCTCAGGCTGCCGCCACACTCCGGGCATCTGTCCAGGGGCCTGGCGTTTATGCTTTGCAGGACCTCAAATCGTTTTCGGCATTGCTGGCAACGATATTCGTAAAGAGGCATCTTCCGACTCCTCGTTTCAGGCAGAAAGTAAGCTGAATATAATGTCCTATTATAGCAGAAAAAAAGGCCGGTGGTAACAGGCTCCTGAATGCAGACTACGAGTGTATGCTCAGGCTTCCGTCACCCCCCAATTGTATGTTTTAGCCAGACTTAGATAATTTTGTCAGAATCGTCCTGGAACTTGGGGATACGAGATTTGATTTTCTCCTTGCCGAAATGGAAGCCCAGCAGGAAGGTGGAAAAAATCCCGAGGAAAAGCAACAGGAACTTGAATAGTTTTTTCATGGCTTTCTTTTCTATTAAATTCTTTAATAATTTTAACCGAAAGTCAACCGCCGGAAGCAGATTTTTAGAAAATTTTAAAAAAATTCTATCAGGCCGAGCAGGGCGGTGATTTGCCGAACAAGAGCCAAAGTCTTACAATTAGAGCGGAGGCAGCAATGAACCGGA